>Ga0307380_10000296_pt1 | contig 82656 bp, 64 predicted proteins | sample UN3MG_FD_202239 | JGI IMG/M metagenome (GOLD analysis project Ga0307380, IMG submission 202239) | Soil microbial communities from Risofladan, Vaasa, Finland - UN-3 | ecosystem: Environmental > Terrestrial > Soil > Coastal area > Acid sulfate soil | place: Finland: Risofladan, Vaasa | collected...
CCACTGGCTGACGTTTCGTATCAACTGAACTGACGAGTCTATATTGAAAGGGATCCGTGGCAGTTTGACTTGACTTCCATTCTTCATAATTGATGGGACTTCTTCCGTAAGGGTCAACCCACCGAGTCACGTTGTGCCGGAGTATGTTATCGGCCTCGGGAACGGGCATTTCACCCGAATGCGCGACCGTGTCCGATTGAGACAGGAGATCCTGGCCGCCAGCAGACTGGTCAAAACCTCCCCCCACCAGGAGAATGCATACGTACAGTAAAACTCTAAAAGTCATTCATTGCCTCCGCCGACCGGGATTGCAAGGGATTTGACAGGGAACCCAGGGTCGTCTCCTTGAATCGCACGCATTACATACAATTGTCCGTGATCTTAGTACCCGTAGCCGAAGCTGGCTTGAAATCGCAACGTCAATTGTGGCTACCGGGCATCCGAATCAAAGGCACTGGCTGCCGGTTGTGAATTCTCTTCATAACGACGTAAGAACGGTGCCTTCTGTTTCAGTTCTTTTGGCCACAGGGACGGAATACAGGCATCAGGGATGGGATTCAAATGTCCTGTGTCTACTCTGGTCCTTTATGCCTGCTGAGTAGATTCATCAGGGCCAGTGACATACTACGAAGAATCAGGTAAGAAGTCTCTCCCTTCAGCGCCGGGTCGCTCGGACTCACAAAAGATACGCAACTCTGCCGGTCCGTATAATCAGGCTCATTTCAGCACTAACGCTGCTACAGACAAAAAGAAGTGCAACATTATGTAGGCACCTACGTAGTTTTTACAGAGAGATCGTCGAGAAATGGCCGTCGAGAGAGACTACATTGCGGAACTGGGAGCGCTGGCTTTGGCCAGCAGACTCCGCAGATTTCTGCATCGCTTGCAGAGCGACGGGGAGCAGGTGTATCAGAGCCTGAATCTCGATTTCAAACCCAAGTGGTGTCCGATTCTTCACCTTCTGTCTAATTGCTCACCCCTGAACCTCGCAGAGGTCGCACAGTTACTGGGCGTCGCCCACCCGTCAGTGATTGAGACGGTCAACGAGCTTGTCCAGGCCGGACTGGTCGAATCTCGGCAGTCGGAGATCGATCGCCGGTGCCGCGAACTCTTTTTGAGCTCTGAAGGGAAACAACTCTGTAACGAACTCCAGCCGGTCTGGAACGCGTTCAGGGCGGCAGGAGAAGAAGTGGTCGGGGAAGACGGCAACAGCTTTCTGGAGGCACTCGGCAAACTGGAGCACTCGATTGACGATCGATCCATGTACGAGCGAATAATGGCACGGCTGGAAAGACGAACCGGACATAAGGAAAGAGACAGGGATAAACACTCAAAGAGGTAGATACGGGAGGCAGGTATGAATCGAATTAACGTCATTCGCAGATGTGGCAGGCGGATGTTGCTAAGTATGCTTTTCGCTACGCTGCTCACATCCAATGCTATTTCGCAGTCACAGCCGGAAACACCGCTACCGCTGCAGAAGGCGGACGTTGCCGAAATCATCGATTCGGTCCTGACCGCCATCGAGACCCACTACGTGTACCCGGATACGGCACGTGCTCTGAGTAAACACATTCGAGAGAAACACGCCAAAGGCGCGTATGATGATATCACCGATCTGAGGACAATCGCAGGAAAACTCAGCGACGATGTGCGGGCCTTCACGCACGACAGACACATGCACATCTCCGTCATGACACCCGGCGATTCTCCCGCTATCGGCGACACTCTGACCGACGATGAAATCGCTCGCCGCGCCGGCACCAACTTCGGATTCAGAAAAGCCGAATGGCTGATTGGAAACGTAGGGTATCTTCGAATTGATCGCTTCGACGACGCGGTATTCGCCGGCGAGGCCGCCTCGGCGGCCATGAATTTCCTTGCGCGCTGCAGCGCCGTGATCATCGATCTCAGGTACAACGGGGGCGGCCATGAGACAATGGTGCGGTTCCTGGCGAGCTATTTCTTCCAACGCCCAACTCAGATCAATGCACTCTACTTCACCGAAACCGATTCGCTCGAACAGTCATGGACCTCTGCTCACGTGCCGGGCCGGAAGCTGGTCGATACCGACCTGTACATATTGATCAGCAATCTGACAGCTTCGGGAGCCGAAGCGTTTTCCTACGGCCTGAAACACGCCGGCCGGGCCGTCCTCGTCGGCGAAACAACCGCCGGCGCGGCGCACTGGACCGAGTACTGGAACTTCCCGAACCTTCAAATACGCGCCGCCGTGCCCATCGCCCGCCCGATTAACCCGGTCACCAAGACCAGCTGGGAACGCACCGGGGTGACTCCGCATATTGAGGCCTCGATCGGCAAAGCATTACCCCTTGCCCACCTCGAAGCGTTAAGGCGGATCATGGCACGGACCACCGACGAGCAAGAAAGAAAGGAACTGACCTGGAATATGGCTGCGGTCAGGGCGCAGGCCGAGCCGGTCAACGTCGCGCAGGAACAGATGCCGGCCTACACCGGCGAGTTTGCTGACGGGCAGTACGTTATCCTGATCAAGGATGATGCCCTGTACTGGCGCTATGTGGACGGCACCGAGTTCATTCTGGTGCCGCTCACCACTGATCTTTTCGGGTTCGATGATACCGATGATTATCGAGTCGAGATTATCCGCGACGGCAAAGGCGTGGTCACCGGTTTCCGCCTCCTGATCAGGGGCGGCGAGGCCGGACCGATCCGGCCAAGGACCGGTGATTTGTAACGCTGCTTGTCAACGATTCCGGCAGGGTGGCGTGTCCGGTGATGTGGCGATCACCCCTGTTTATGTGGCGACGGTGGGAATGACAGCTATCTTGGAAAGTGAACAGGAGTTTGTGTGAGGATTGTTGCTTATGTCAGCAGGCGAGTCACAAGAGAACAAAGAAGGCATTCCGCGGGTTCGCTTCGGACCGATCCGATGGTTAACCACACCTCTTTACACGACTGTCGAAGAAGCGGTCTCTGAATACACCGGGCGTGCGTGGAGGATAAAGAGCGAAAAGGACTTTTCGGAGTTCGCCTGTCACCATGGCGCCATCGTATCGGATGGTTCGTTCGCTGTGTTTTTCAAATACAGCGAAGCGGCCGAGGCGAAGAGGCAGTTTGAGGTTGAGATATCAGACCTAAAAACTCTTTCGGAGAGAGCCGGGGTCCTGATACCAAAACCGATCGACATAGTAAGCGTGGAAAAGGGAACGCTGCTGATCATGGAGGCCCTGGAAGCCATCGCACCTGGCCCTCGTCAATGGAGACAAATCGGGACAACTCTGGCGTGTATCCATCGGGTGAAAGGTGCTGCCTGTGGTTTCGAAACGAACGGCTTTTGGGGTCCTCTTTATCAGGACAACACTGCTGTGTCGGATTGGGCGACTTTCTACAGGGAACGGCGTCTGTTTCCCTTGCTGAAGACGGCCATCAATTCCGGGAATATCCCTTTGTCCGTAGTTTCACAGGTAGAGATGCTGGCTACGCGCCTGCCGGCGTTGTGCGGCCCCGAGGTAACACCGACGCTGTTACACGGAGATGCGCAACAGAACAACTTCATAAGCACAGCAGAAGGAACCTATATCATTGATCCGGCGATCTACTTTGGTCACCCCGAGATGGACTTGGCACTTATTGACAGCTGGCAACCTGTACCAAGGGCCGTTTTTGACGGCTATCGGGAATCAATGCCAATTGACTCAGGATTCTCCGAGCGGCGCGACTTATGGCGTGTACCGCTCTATCTTGCCGCAGTCGCCCTTGAAGGTTCAATGCATCTGAACAGACTGACAAACGCTCTCAACACTTACTTATAGCTGTGCGCAGAAAAGACGTGAGTACGACGTCCAATACACCTTATCCTCAGCTAAATGCCGTTCTGCAAGAATTGGTGAGCAGTGTTCAGAAGATTCTGCGTGAACACCTCGTCGGAGCTTACCTTCAAGGTTCTTTCGCAGTCGGAGATTTCGACGAACATAGCGATGCCGATTTCGTCATGGTGATCGTCCGGGAACTGTCGGAGTCCCAACTTCGAGATTTGCAGTCCATGCATGAACGCATCTTCAATCTCGGACCTGAGTGGGCGAAACACCTGGAAGGATCCTACTTTCCCAAGAAAGTCCTGCGTGATTATACACAAAGTGGTAGTGATTTATGGTATCTGGATAATGGAAGTTGCGTGCTTGTGAGGTCAAATCACTGCAACAAAATCGTCGTCAGGTCGATTCTGTGGAAGAAGGGGGTTGTATTAAGGGGCCCGAAGCCGTCAACTCTGATCGAGCCGATCCCGGTTGCGGTCCTTCGCCGAGCGATTTTGGCGTCTATCAATGAATCGGGTCAGCTGATTCTCACCAATCCTGAGCAGTTCAACAATCGATTCTATCAGACGTTTATCGTCTTGCACTACTGTCGGAAATTGCACGATCTGCACACTGGTGTGGTTGGATCAAAGCGCTCTGGTGCCGAGTGGGCCAAGGACAATATGGAACAGTCGTGGTCAGGTCTTATCGATCGAGCGTGGGATGGAAGACCGAACCCGGCTGTTTCCGTTCGGCAACCGGCAGACAAAGCCGATTACAAGAGCACCCTGGAATTCGTTAGGGAAGTGATTCGAGCAGCCAATAAATTCGCTGACTCAGAGAGGCTTCTAAAGGGAGAAAGTGACTGACATCTTGAGAAAGGAAGCCGTCACAATTTGGTCACAGTACGGTGCAAGTCCTTGTGTCACAACACAAGTATGAATCACACAGGCGATGCCTGTTCTATGCCCTCCGGCATTACTCATGGCTCGAGCAATCAGGACGTTCACAACCCTGATTCTATATGGCCACCTCAACACACCGAAACAAAATGAGATCTCGTCCGTAGTCATGATATTCCAAGGAGGTTTCGATGATACGAATAGCGTCCGTATTGATTGCGACAGTGTGTTTTGTGTTGGCGCTGACTGCGAGTGTATGCGCACAGATAGATGCAGAGAACCTGCTCATTAAGATGATTGAGGCTCGCGGCGGGGCGGACAGGCTGAGTGAAATCAAGACCTCGGTTATGAAGGGCAAGATTATTATGGTATCGCAGGGTGGCGTGTCCGGTGATGTGGCGATCACTCATGTCTACCCTGACAAGTCGCTCATAGAGATGGTGATAGTTGGTACCTCGATCATCCAGGGGTTTGACGGGAATATCGCCTGGATGGACAATCCGCTGGCCGGAGGCTTTCAGGAATTGCCGGCAGCACAAACAGAAAGCTCAAAACGGGAAGCAGTAGGTGACGACGCCCTGCTGAATCCCGAGAAATACGGCATCAGGTACACGTACAAGGGGAAGGACACCGATGCCGGCCGGGAATACCATGTGCTTGAGCAGATTTTCCAGGACGGCGCTAAAACAACCATGTATGTGGATCCGGAGTCGTATCTGGTGCATAAAACATCAATCAACAGGGGATCCCTTCAGCAATCCCACCTTGAAGAAGCTTATTACTCGGATTATAGAGACACGGACGGCGTCATGCAAGCGCACAAGGTATCCCTATTCGTGAATGGTCAGGAAGCCATCACGTACCTGTTTGATCAAATGACGTACAATTCTGAAATCAATGCCGATGTATTTCAAGCGGCTGAAGGACGCTTCTCTCGAGAGGAACTGATTGCAGACGCAAGAGAGCTGGCAGCTATTATCGAAGATGCGCATCCCGATCCTTACAGGCTTATCGGCGGCAAAATCGCCTATCATCGCCACTTTCAGCACGTGCTGCACGCCATACCTGAAGAGGGAATGACAAAGAACGAATTCACAGTACTCCTGCGCCCCTTTGTTGCCGCGATTGGGGACGCCCACACTGAGGTCTACGCACATCACAATGTAGACTTAACTGCCCCCGGAGGCCTTCCTCTAAGATTTGATGTCGCGGGACAGTCTCTTGTCGTTTCCGGTGTCCCCGGTACACAGTATGAGAGTCTTGTGGGAGCGCTGTTGGTTTCGGTTGAAGATGTTTCCATTGATGAACTGGGCAGACGGCTGAGAAACCTCAGACCGATCGATAATCAATATCATCTGTTGTGGTACTTCACTACCAACTATCTCTGGTACGGGCCTTACCTTCAGGAGTTGCTGCCGGAATGGAAGAACACCAACCAGTTGCAGGTCAGGCTCCGACAGTCAGCGGGCGATGTCGTGGAAACTGTCTTTGACCTTCCCATGAACGTAACATCCCTAATCGAACCGGAATCACGGATCACCTTACCTTCCACGGACGAATCCGGCTTTGTGGCTGATTTTCTGGGGCCGGACAGGAAAACCGCCTACCTGCGGATCGATCACATGAAGTACTACCGCGAGAGTTTTGAGGCGCGCAACAGCCTTGGTCTCCAGAGCATGGCGGAAGACGAATTGAACGCGATACCATCGGCCACGGAGTTTTTCAGATCGCTGGTCAAGACCATGAAAGACGCCGGCACAAAGACGTTGATCGTAGATCTACGCCGGAATGAGGGCGGAGATGCCCTGATGGCGGACTACTTGATATATTTCCTGTACGGAAAAAGCACCACCCTGCAGACTCGATGGAACAATATAACGAAACTGTCAAAAACCTACCTGGAGGCTCGTGAGCGCCTGACCCTGGACGACATCAATAAGAGCCTCGCTGTTCCTTTGGTTGAGGGGGATTATGATTTCAGTGAGGACTATTCGGGTGATGTTCTGAGTGATGCCTCTTCAATGGAGGAAGGATTAGCTTATGCGCCAACATTTTACAGGGAATGGGAAAGCGGATCCTACGAGAGCTACTACTGCCCGGCAAACGTGATAGTCCTGACGAGACCGGCGACGTTCAGCGCTGGCTTCGGTGTTGCAATTCGTCTGTATCGAGCCGGTGCCATCCTGGTCGGGACCCCTTCAGGCCAAGCTCCCAATTCCGGCGGTAATGCGATCAAGTGGTCGTTACGTAATACCGGCATAGCCGGTAGAGTGTCTCAAACGTACGTACAGAACTTCCCTCACGATTCCGAGTTGTCGCGTGTGTTGCAGGTGCATTACCCTTTAACGGCTGAATTGTTAAAGTTTTACGATTTCGACCCTAACGCTGAGGTTCTCTACGCGCTTGATTTGCTGCCTGAGATTGCAGAACGGAAGAGGTGAGGTTATCGCACCTGGGGAGTATATTCGCATCGGCTCGGCGTTGCCCGCCGCTTCTGACGTAGTCCGATCAGACCTCGATCGTGTCCTTCTTCCCGTCAGGTATTCCCCACAAAAAAAAGACGGTCACAACCTGGCCACAGCGTCACAAATATACCTTACCCCTAATAGTGGGTTGAGAAGGACGCGTTATCGATTGTAGTTGAACGAGTCACTCCTATGGGCTAAGTTGGCACTGTTGTGACCCGCTGTGGATAGATAGCAGGACCAGAACAGCCAGAACAACCAGAACAACCAGAACAACCTTTGTGATTTACATTAGGTCTCACGGTCATTCTGAATCGGTAGTTTCCGGGCACCGTGGCGTTACGATTTGAGTCCACTAAACTGTACTTAAGGAGAGAGCATTGTCACATAACGCGATGAGCCTTCGAGAGCGTGTCCAGGGCATTATGCCGGACCTGGAGATCGAACAGTTCGAAATGAACAACGAGGGGTTGATAAACGACGTCGTGATCGTTAATGGCATGTACGTCTTTCGGTTCGCGAAGAAAAAGGAATATGCCAGGACTCTGGATGTTGAAACGAGAATCCTCGACCTTATTCGATCCGAGGTTGGTGTGAACGTCCCAACACCAATATACAATGGTGAAGATTGTGTTGTCTACCCCTACCTCCATGGCGAACCTCTCTTGCTTGAAAGAATAATGGCCTTGGATGAAAGCTCCCGGATTCGTATTTCGGAGGACCTGGGTAAGTTCCTTTTCAGCATGCATACCACGGACATTTCTGGAGTAGAAGAGGAATTGCCGTCCACGCTAGCGCCCGTCACACGTGAAAGATGGCTTAATATCTACCGTAGGGTGAAAACAACGGTATACCCATTGCTGTGGAAACACCAAGTAACATGGGCCGAGCATCTGTTCAATGGCATGCTAATGAACCCTCATTCGTTTGAGTACAAGCCCGCACTAATTCACGGTGATCTAAGACCGTACCACATTCTGATAGACAATCGGAACTGCGAGATAACAGGTGTGATTGATTTCGGTGTTGCCGGTATTGGGGACCCGGCTTCGGATATAGGAACCTTGATAAACACGTACGGCGAGAGTTTCGTAATCAAGATGAAACACGCTTATCCTAATCTGGGAGAGTATCTGGCGAGGGCGAGGTTCTACGCTCAGTCGATCGAGTTACAGTGGGTGTTATTGGGCATCGAAATGGGAGAGAACTTCTGGTTCGCAGCACATTTAGGCTGCGCGAGAGATGTTCGTTCATAGCGCGTATTCCGAGCTTTCGCTCGAGGTGATTCATGATCTGTCGATTTGCACCAGGAAGATGCCGCTTTGCGGATACGCCTCAACCAGTGATGTGGTCCTGATTCTGGATTTCCGGCGGGATCCGTATATGTGAGACGGTCACAAAAGGGTGTAGGTCCTTGTGCCACAACACGAATATGGAGGTTTACTTCGCTGCGCTCAGCATCTCCGACGATTCCCCCCATCCCCACCATAGACACAGTTTGTTCTGCTTTTTCGGACGGCGGGTGCCGGGTAGGAGAATCTGAACCCCTCCTGCGCGAGTTGCCGGACGTAAGGGTCCCCCAGCAAGCTGTGGGGCACCCGGCAGACATCATGATACCGTGCTGAAGGTAGGGAGGCCCAAATGATTAAACAAATCGTCTCGAATCTACGTCAGTTAGTCAAAAGATGGTCAAATATGTCCTGGACCAGACAGAGTGTATTGTTTGTCAGAGGTAACTTCAAGCAAAGGAGATACTTTATAACAAATCACCCGGGTATCGCTACTGACAGACTTACCATCCCCATTCTTTCCTTTCTATACTTGTAAGGTCTGTTCTTACGGTTCGACTAGTCTGAAAAACCAACGCGGGAGATAACGATTCAGAAGATCAGTTGTCATAACAATGGAGTTGTTTATCGATTATTTGGTCTATTCTTCGATTTCAGCCACACTTGCGCAACAAAAAGAAACAACGCCTCTGGACGGAAGACGGGGAGGGATTATTGCTTTTAACTCAGATCGTGATGGTAATGGTAACGTTTATTTGATAATCGCTGGCGGGAGAGGACAACGAAATATCACGAATTATCCGGCCAATTATGGATTTGGCACCCGATGAGCAGAAAACTGCTTTTGTGTCAGATATAACCAAGGGAGGCACCAGATGAGAGGCAACCATATGCGAAGCAACCGGATGCTTGGAAGAATAGCTCTGATAGCGATAATTGCCATATCGGCTTATCCGTTCACTGTGCACAGTCAGATTCCAATGGAGAATCCGGAGTGCGCTACCTGGGATTTGCCCCACAACCGCTACCTGATTTCGCTCAATGTCGACGGAGACATTATCCAGATCGATACTTCCGGGACGCTGACCATGTTCAAACATTTGGGACAGACGATCAACTCGGCTTGCATCGGCGGTAACACGTTTTATCAAACAGGGATGCAGACTGTTTATGGGTTCGATCTGGAAACCGCAGGTCAAGTGTTCTACGTAGCTCTTCCGGCGGTATACCTCGGCGGCTGCGCGGCCGACACCGGTGGGTATCTTTATGTTGTCGATATTCCCACCTGGACGGGCGGCGCTGAGGACAGGATCTGGAAAGTCGATCTCAGTAACGGTGCTTACACGAAATTCGCAAGCACGGACAGGGGGCTGGGCTATCTGCCCCGGGACGTAATATTTGATGCCGAGCACAACCGCCTGTTAGTCATCGGGGCAAGGGAACCGGTATATATTCAGGCTATCAGCATTGAAGACTCCAGCGTTACTAATCTGGTAAGATTTGAGACGGACTACAGCAACGGCCTTGCCAGAGATCAGTTCGGCAACACATATGCAACGGGTTACGATAACGGAATCATTTACCGATACGACTCAAACTTCACTTCGCCTCCTGAGATCGTCTCCGTCGGTTATGATGCGCCCTGTAACATCGACTACAACAGCCGTGACCACGTCCTTGCGATTCCGAATTACTGGGGGGATAGACTGGAGTTCTTGCGCGTGGGACGGCCTGAACTGACGAGGCGGACCTTCTCGGACCTGAGTGGGGGCGACGCAGACAGTGTTTTCGAAAGTGGTGAGAGCATCGAGCTGGTTGTGACAGTGACCAACCCACACTTTTTGCCGCTGACTGATGTGTCAGTCGATCTGATCGCGGCGACCGGTGGACTGACAATCACCCAGGGTTCGGCTGATATCGGTAGCATTCCGGCGAGATCAGAAATCACTAACAGCGGCAGCCCATTTCTGTTCGATATTCCGCCGGAGACTGAGAATCAGATGGTTTCGTTCGACCTGGAAATGACCTATACCAGCGACTATGGGACTGAGATCGACACGGTAATTATCGAAGCGCCTATTGGTGGAGTATCGATTCTGCTGCTCGACGATGATCATGATAATTGGGACGTAGATCAGTACTATCGTGAGGCCCTGGCTCTGGTTGACTCCACATATCATATCTGGCACACTACCGACGGTCTTCCGGAAACTGCATACCTGCGTAGCTTCGATGTCGTTATCTGGTTCACGGGAAACCACCGACCAGCATTGCTCGACACCGATGAGATCACGGCCATGAAGGACTACATGGACGTTGGCGGCAACCTGATCCTCACCGGTCAGGGAATTGCCAGCCACCTGGATACCGTCGATCAAGATTTCCTTAGCGATTACCTGCGCTCAGAGCTGTTGGGTACTGACTTCTGGTATAACATGGCAGCCGACACGGGTGGTCAGGTGTTCAATCCCTCAGATACGATCAAGATCGGAGGCTCCGGTGGCGCAAACAATCAGACTGTCTTCGATCATGTAGGACCCGTGAACGGTGGTGTTGCCGAGCTGAAGTACTACGGTCAACCGGGCTGGAGTGCTGTTTCTTACAGTGGCACCTATCGACTGCTCTTTCTGACCTTTGGTTTCGAGGCCGTCATCAACGATAATCCGTTCTGGACCGATCGCGACCTGATTTTCCCTGAGATTGTCGGCTTCTTTGACTGGATCAATCCGTTCTTCTGCTGCACCGACACGACCGGCAACGTTGACGGCGACGAAGAAGGCATAGTCGATATCGGCGATTTGACTGCGCTGATTGGTTACCTGTTTATTCCGCCCAACGAGGAACCCGCCTGTCTGATGGAGGCTAACGTTGACGGCGACGAGGCTGGCGTTGTCGATATTGGCGATCTGACAGCTTTGATAAGCTACCTGTTCATCCCGCCCAATCCGCCGCCGGCAGGCTGCATGAATTGACGTAGTTTATTGGTGAAGGAGTCACGACCCGTTCAACCACATCGGACTGGATCCGAATAGTGGCCGGTGGTCTGCATTCTACGATGACGTGGAGGTACCTCTGCAAAACCCCTGCGGTTCTGCCGCGTCTGTGATATTCACTCATTGACGGAATATGGCATGGGTGATATATTCTGTCGTCACCGGGGGGTGCTTCATCGAAGAGCTTGTGAGTAACCGAGAGGTCGTTCGTGCCGTCAAGTGGCGGAACCATGCTGCGGTGTTCGATGGTCGTATCTCTTGTGATCGTTGGGAGTAGCGGGCCATTGTCGGTACAGGCGGGTCAGGAGCCGGCAGATAGCGCCTGGCAGTTGAAATCGGCCCAGCAGGTTCTGGACAAGGCCCTAGCCGATACACCTGGCGGGATCGCCTTTCGAACACAGCGGAACGATTTAAGCAGAGTTGGGCACAACAGTGCAACGTGGAAGGGTTGCGCTGGACGATTCATCGCCAAGTAGTATTCGGTAGGCACCTAAGAAGACCTGCTAAACGGGAACCTGAAATGCAATCACGCGGTTTCCGGGAGAGGAGCACCGTTGATCGTTGCGTGTCATCTACGCTTCGTCTATGCACTCCTTAGGAAGACTTCCGCGCGGAATCTCACTGACGGTGTTACATGGTCATACCGGAAAGTGTCGCTAAACTCTCCCTGGGCTTGCTTGATTGATGGTAAGTTAAACCACGCATCTTGGGGCTTTGCGTACATCGTTACACTGTCATAGCAGGATGACGGAATACTAAACTTGAAGTACACCGTTTCGATCTCAGAAAGAAATGAAAAGCCGATAGCCAACTTAGCCGCCGAGCCCCCTGGTGCCATCGGTTCAGGTACACAGCTGGTATACCGTAGCGGTGCCAAAGCATCTAACTCGACCTGCGAGTCTTTTGGACTGCCGAAAAGGCCCTCCAAATCAAAGGAGATGCGCTTTCTAGGATCATTCCTGCTGACGCCAATGCCGGAGGTCAACGGGATGTTGTTGTTGTTACCAGCTGAATACCTACCTTCCGCCGATTGGATGCTCTCACATCCCACGAAAGGTATGAAATCTTCAAAGTGGACTGAGCTTTGATAGACTACAATGAAAGACCGCATTGCGATATCTATCTGACGATTCTGCTGAACATAGATCTCATATGTGCGATTGTGACAAGTGTATGCAGTAGTCAGTGAAACACTTCGTTTGATGAGTCGGTGGACGGCATGTCGGAATTGAGGGCTTGCTAGGTACCAACCAATGAAGGCAATAATGACAGGAATGAGAACAGATAAGACACCGAGAATGGTGGGTAGCTCCTCCATATCTACCACTTCCACCTTACTGCATAGATGCTATTCAGACGGGGGTTCGTGAGATGGAATTTAACAAGTTGGCCGTCAAATACTTGGATAAGCGCGTCGTGCTTCACGATGTATTCCTGCGCAGAACCTTGGCTCGATACAGTCAGCCATACGTTCTTACATGGCCTGTCATGTGGATACTTGATTGACAGTTCATAGTCATCGGCTGGATAGAGGAAGCTGACTGTGAAGAACTCCTCGCACAAGGGAAAGCTCCGGGAAAAATTGGCGCTCCACTCAAGAGAAACAACCTCGCCTTTCTTCTTAGGCCCGTCGTTGAACATGAAATGTGCGTCTACTGTCCCATCAGGATTTGTGTGTTTCGTGACTTTGTGGTTGCAACTTAGAAAATCAATTAGCTCTGGTCGTGGCCCTTCTGCAGGGTTCGGCATGGCTCTGAGATGCCTGGACGAAAAGCCGGCCGTCCCGTCTACCAATATCTTGAGCTCTTGTTTCTTTGTGTAATGACCGTCTCCATCGGTGGTGAGCGTCAACGTTGCGACGGTTCTCTTAATGGTGTAAGGAGACTGAAACGGCACAACCAGCGAAACATAGTATCGGAGAGTGTCTAGATAGTAGAGTATGAGTAGGCAAATACAGCAGCCGCCCGTGAGAGCGATTGCAAATACGTCGGCGGTTGCCAGGCCGTCCGCCGATGCAGCACTGGCCAGCAAACCAATACCGATCACGAACCCCAAGACTACTAAGGCTCTAAGAAGGTGAAAAAGCGCGGAGTGCCTACGTGGAATTGTGACGAATTCAGGTATTCTCTTGGCCATGATAGCCAATCATGAACCCTCAGCCGTCGTCGCCGCCGCCTGTCACGATATTAACCCCTGATTGTGAAGATTGTAATGTCCTGCTGCACAGTAGTTCGGAACCGGCTGCCGTTACTTTACTTGCAGCAAGTATATTGTTCATTTTTTCAACAGTCAAGCTTTTGTTTTTAAACCCCACCAAAAGACTCCTTTTTGGCTGGCCATCAACGACTGGTCCGTTGGGTACTGTTATCTCCCGGCAGGCCCTGGAAAGTGCCGTTCAGATCCGGTAGAAAGCCGTCGCAAATCCAGTCAGATTAGTGGTGGCAGGTACCGTGTTGACACTACAGTATAATCCAATCTCACGTTTTGTCAAGTAGCAGATTTCACGGCCAAACCTTGCATATCGTGACGTACTAGCTCCCGTTACTGCCGAGCCGGGTGTTATCGGCGTCGCACTACCCAGAGTTGGCTTTGTCGTCTTGAGGCGGGAGAATGTGTAACCGGCGGATTTCAAAGATTCGGAGGTAGTTTGGCTGAATCTTGCCATACCCGGATATCGCTCGCGGCACTTCGGGGAGTTGGTACGATCTTTCGGCACAACGGAAGAAGTACCGTTAGTCCATATCAGGTCACTTTACGCTTGACCGACATTCGCTCGGTCAGCTCTAGCCATGAGTTGCTCTGTGTCCATCCTGTGACCACGGCAGACAAAAAGAGACACAACCAGACACAACCAGACACAACCAGACAAAAAGAAACAAAAAAAACCTAAATCTATCCTGTTAAGCCGGTTACGGCGTATTTTGCCACACCCCAACAGGTTACAGGAATACCCCTTGGAGAATCCCCGCCTCTCCGCCAGATTATTTTGGGGCGGGGTGTTTCCCGACGGCGTTTTTCATTCGCAATGCGCAGAGGGCTTTCAGGCCGCCAGCGGCCCGAAGAGATGCAGCATCAGTCCGCCATTCAGGTCGAGGCTCAAGGTCGTGCAGAGAAAAGAACCCTTCTTCTGGTCCGGCACGAACTTTTGTCATATTTTGTCTGTAGACCAAGACTCAACATCAGGAGGGATCCGTTTTGGAACTACCGGAATATGTGTCGATGGCTGAAGTGGCCCGGGTCTGCGCGGAACTGGGTATTCGCGACTGGACGCAACTGAGTGAACTCAGAGTCCGCGAGGACGAAGCCGAGTTGATTCTGGCGGCGCTGGATGTGGCCGACAGGGATTTCGGCCTGGATGATTTTCGCCAGGGGCTTGAGGTGGAACTCGAGCACGGTACCATGTTTGAAGACGCCAATGTGACCAACAATCATCCGATCCTGACCGCCAAGATAGTGCTTGCCCACTTCAAGGAGTCGCCGGACTACTACAAGCGGCTGGACGTGGCCGAGATCGAAGGGGATTTGCTCAAGGCACTCGTCTCCGGTGACGCCGGCAAAACCGCATCATTGTACAAGAAGCTGGTAGCGGCGAGAGCCATAGTGAGTGGAACTGAGTCGGCGCAGTTGAAATAGCGGCTTGTCCGGAGCCGGCTTACGGTGATGGCGGTTCTCCGACGGGCTGTCGTGGGACGCACTCGGGATATGGCGGGGCGGATCAGTCGTGTCTGCGGCGGTGCTTTGTCCTTTCGGCGCGCAAGTGACCCACGACGGCGGCAAGGGTGAACACCAGCGACGAATAGTATATCCAGATGGCGGCGACTACGAGGAAGGTGTAGGCCCCATAGACGTGCACGATCGTGGCGCCATGGCTGACGTAGTACCCGAACACTTCCTTGGCCCCGTGCCAGAGAATCGAGGCTACGAGAGCACTTGTCACCGCCGACCGCCAGTTCGGTTTTCTCAGCGGCACCAGCCAGTAGATGACAAGGAAGCTGGTGAATACTATCAGTAGTGAGACGACGTTGGTGAGGAACCCGTAGGCGTGCTGCCCGCCGATGCGGCTCAGCCACGCAAATTGTCCGGCCGCTTCCAGCGCTGCGTCCCAGGCAGGCAGAACGACCACCGACAGAACGAAAAAGGCCATGACCACCACGACCAGCCCGAAATCCCACAGCTTTCCCGCCACCACTGATCCGGCTTCTCGAACGTGGAAGACCGCATTAAGAATGGTTCGCATACTGCTGAAGAGACCACTGGAAGCGAGAAACAATCCCACCAGCCCCAGGAACCCGGCCACCTGCCTGCCGGATGAGAATTGCAGGATGCGACTGGCGACCAGTCGCTTGACGTCGGCGGCGTAGTCTTCGTAGGGGATTACGCGGTCGATGAATGAATCAACGGACCCAACCGCGTCGGGTTGGGCGAGGATTGAACCGAGCACGGCGAAGACTACAAGCACCAGGGGGATGACACAGGTGAACAGCGAGAAGGCCAGCCCGCCGGACATTAGAAAGACATGATGCCGATCAACCTGCTGGTAGATGCCCCGCGCATAGTAGGCAATGCTATCCCAGGTTCGATTCCATAGTCTGGCCGGTAAGGTGCGCATGCGTTTCGGCTGTTTCCGCCCGCCATTACAGGGCGGCGTCAAACGATTTCTTGATGACCTTCATCCACCCGACAGGTGGCTTGTTTCACTTCGTGCACGTCCTGATCGACTTTCGCCGCGAGATCCGCCGGTCGCACGGCTTGTATAACATCTGACGCGTGCCTGCGATTGTCAACCCCGCTGCCTTTTTTACGGTACGCGGTTCGAGGGCGGATCACTCCGCTCGACCGCAATGCTGTGAGCGCCGGCGCCATGGTCAGAACGCCTGGCCCATACCGAGAAAGATCTTACCTCGCGGCTCGCCGTGACGACGGTCGAGGTTGACGCCGTAATCAAGCCGGATTATGCCGACCGGAGAATTCACGCGCAGCCCGGCGCCCAGGTCCGCGCGGAAGTCAACGAGCCTGAACAGATCGATGTCGGACCAGACACCACCGAGATCCAGAAAAGCGGCACTGCCGAACAGCTTGTACAGGGTACGTCGCACCTCGATTACGTTCCAGACGATCTTGAACCTGCCTCCAAGCGGCTTTCCGAAGATGTCGGCCGGGCCGACGCGCTGGTAGCCGAAACCGCGCAGGGAGGTCGGGCCGCCGGCGTAGAATCGCTCATTGACCGGAATCTGCTCGGCCGGGCCGAACGGTTCCATCCATCCGATCTCCAGGGCGCTGCCGATCACGGTTTCGCGCCCCAGCGGCCGGAAGTGCTTGACGAGCAGGACGGTGCGCGCGAAAGTGTTTGACCCCTGAAGGAAGCTTCCGGCCACTTCATTTGTCCAGCTTGCGTACCAGCCGCGCTGGGGATCAAAAAGGTTATCGCGGCTGTCGTGTGACGTGGACAGCGTCAGGCTTCTGATTCGCGGGTGTAGCTCCTCGATCCCGCCGGCCACGCGGATTTCGGACAGGTTCGTGTTCTCGAACTTGTAGGCGATTGACGCCATCGTATGAGGGGTCAGTCTGCGGCCGACGGTCAGGCGGGTTCCGAACGTCTCCGCGTGGTAGCCCGGTTCCTGGCGCCACTCACCATAGGCAGTGAGGTCCGTACGCCACCGAGTGCCGAACGTCCACGGCTCCGAGAAAGACCCGGTAACGCCCTGCTTGATGAAATTAGCTTCAACCGCCACTCCAGCCTGGCGCGCCGTGCCGGCCAGGTTAATCGTGTTGAGCTCGACGCGGCCGCGGATCTTCTCGATCGAGCCGTAGCCAACCATCACTCCCAGTTCGCTGGAGGCTTTCTCCTTGATCTCGATCAGGATATCCTTCTTGGTTGAATCGCTCGCTGCGGACGCGACGGGCCGGACGAACACGCTCTCGAAGAGGCCGGTAAGGTAGAGCCGGCGTTGAGACTCCAGGAGTCGCGAATACCTGATGATCTCGCCGGGGCCAAACAGGAGTTCGCGCTCGACGACGCGTCGCCGGGTTTTGGCGGTCCCCGTGACAACGATGCCGCCGACCCGCGTCCGGACGCGCTCCTGTATCACGAAGTCGACGACCGCAAGGTGTGCCTCCGCGTTTAGCTGGACGTTCGGCGTCACGGAGGCATCGAGATACCCGTGCTCGGCGTACAATGAGAGCAGCGAGACGACGGCATTCTCGATCACTCGACGGCGCAGCGGGTCACCGGGCGCCAGCCTGACGAGGGGGCGCAGCACGGAATCGGGAAAGAACTCGTTACCGAAGACGGTGACTCCCTCCACGCGGGTTAACGCGCCCTCGTCGAGCCGTATATAAACATCGACCGTCCTGTTCGCGGTGTCCGGATACACCGCCGTGTCGGCCACCCCGGCCTCCAGGTAGCCGTTCTGACGGTAAAAGATCATCAGGTTCTCCAGGTCGTCGGTAAAGACCTCGGGATGGAAGTACGATCGGGCCAGGAAGCGAGAGGGGCGAGTCAGCATCAGTCCCACGAGTCGTGTCCCGCTAAACGCGGTGTTCCCCTCAATGATCACATGGCGCACCTTCTGACGTTGCTTCTCCTGTGCCGCCGCGCACGCAACCGCAAGGACAGCCGCGATCAGGAGGATTACCTGTATGCGGGCCGGCCGTCTCATCGGAATTTGAATCCGTATTTCAAGTCGATTCCGGACCGTCCCGCACGATCCGTCTCGCCCTGGAGTGACAGACGCGGCGTCAATCGGTAACCGAGGCGGACGTTCTGGTCGTTGAGGTGTCCGACGGTAGTCGAGTACGTCAGCTCGACTCTCTCGCCCAGGCGGCGAGAGGCCACGAGGTGCGGTCCCCAGGATTTGTCAAACCTGAACAGGTTGCCTTCCACGGTGAACTCATCGAAGCCGAACATCGAACCGACCTTGCTCGAGACGTAGGCCGAGGCTCGCTGGCTGGTCAGCATCGACACCCGGTCGACCAGCACGTTCCTGACGCCGCCCTCGCTGCCGTTTTCACCTTTGCCGGCCAGTTGCGTCCGCGTTGCTCCCAGCGTGAGCAGAGCGACGATATCGGGTTTGTCCAGGGGTGGCTCCGAATACAGGCTGACCTGCAACTGGTCCAGCAGGCCCTCGGCTCGAATGTACACGTCGTACTTGGTGGCGGCCATCCGCTGGTACGTCGAGACCTGGGCGCCGGCATCCAGAAGAATATCCGGATTGAACCTGTTGGGATCGCTGAAGAAGACCCTGCCCTGGTTGAACCGAAAGCGCCGATCAAGGTACAGAAGATAGCCTTCCTCGACGTTGATCATACCACTCAGGTTAGGTCGGGCGACGGTGCCGATTACGCCGAGTTCGGCATGCATCCTCATGCGGGCGAGGTTGTTATCCACCCAGAGGTCGTCACTCTCACGTATCCTGACGTCGAGCCGCGTTCGCGCCACAATCTCCGGCAATTCCCATTCAACGGTCTCAACGGAGCGGGCCCACGGTAATATCGTCTGGGGGCGAAACCGGGCCGTAAGGCGCGCTTCGCCCAACTGTATGTCCCCATCGAGCACGTAGTAATCGTCGACCTGTGCATAGTTCAGCCGGGCATCGTCAACGTTGAGCAGGAACAGCTCGGGAGCCCGAAAGGAGACACCGGCGGCATGAAGATTCACGTTTATGTCGGTTATCTCACCGAGGTCGTGCGTCACGCTACCGGCCAGTTGCACGGTGCCCTCGTTCAGGACGGCTACGGCGGAATCGATATTGATTCGCCGTTTGTCAAAAGCAGCCGCGAGGTAGCCGTGCGTGAGGGCGGAATAGTATTTAGATGAGAAGAGCTGGACGTCGGACAGCGCCAGCGATCCCTGGATTTCGGGGTCGGACGGCTCGCCCCGGACGTGCACGTCGGTGGTGAGCGTGCCACCAAGCGAGTCGAGGTCCCTGGCGAAGGGTTGGAGCATTGAAAGATCGAGATCCTCGGCCTGAATCCGCAGGTCCACCAGGTCGTCCGACAACTCGCCGGTCGCAGAGAAAGTGCCGACGTCCGGCAGCACCACGTTCAGGTCGGCAGAGAATTTCTCCCACTCGCTCGTGGATACGGTGCCGTGCATGGTTAGGGGCAGGGTGGCCACGAGGGCGCCGGCGCTGTCAATGCGCAGCAGGGTATCGATCAGTGAAACGTCCGCATACCCCTGTTCTATTGCGGCGGCCTGATCCGGAAGCTGAAGTTGCGCGTTTCGTATTCGAAGCCACCCGTCAAAGTGCGGCGCCGACACAGTACCGTTCCAGGATAAGCGAGCCGAGGCCGTTCCCGACAGCGCACCGTCCGGTACCATGAACGGTCGTACAGCGGCGAGGTCGAGGTTGTCCATGTACAAGGCGCCGGAGACTTCGCTTTGCTCTGAAAACTCGGGCGAGCCGTCGGGATCGCGCGTCAGAAGCGCCGAGGCGTGGGCCGTTACGTTCTGACCGACGGCATACAGGGTCAGGCTGTCCAGTGTAAACAGATTGTTCTCGAAACCGGCCCTGGCCAGAAGCGAATCAATCAAGACGTCGGACAACTCAATAGACCTGGCGGTGACTGAGAACCGAGCGGCGGGATCGTTCAGAGTGCCGTTGACGGCAAGATCCAGATCGAACGTTCCGTCCCTGACGGTAGTATCTCCGGCCAGGACTCCAATCAATCCGAGCCAGATATCTCGACCCCGGGCTTCACACGAGAAGGTGGAGCCGGCCGTAAGAGCTATTGTAGACGAAAACTCGCCACGGGGAAGTCTCGTGAGTATCGTGTCAGCGGCGGCGCTGTCCTCATCGTACAGAGAGGACTCCAGCGTCCAGAGATTCGCCTCCAGATGGCCCCGTGCCGTCGATGTATCGTAAGCTGCGTGGGCGCTGAACTCCAGACCGCCGCGGAAGAGGTCGAATCGGACGAGCTCGATTCGGGCACCTGCCAGGGCTGCCTGCAAGGCGGCGGAGTCGGCGGCGTAACTTCCGTACCTCGGTGCCGTCAGTTCCGCCGAGAGTTCCCCCGAGAGGCTGTCGAGCGATCCGGCCAGTTGGGCGCGGTAACGAAGGCCGCCGCCCAGAGAATCCGTGGCAAACATGGTGCGGGTTGTGTCCGACGCGTCCAGTTCGCCGTGCAGCACGAGGTGATCGATAACAAGGGCACGGTCATGGTATTGCAGGTGTCCATACAGAGTGTCGGCGGGAAAATCTCTGTAGCGCAGACCGGACCCGGCCAGTGAGGCGTCGACAACCGGGTTCTGCGTGGAGCCCCTTATCCGGCCCGTTGCCTCCAGGCGACCCGCCAGTTCGGGCTGGTCGAAGAATCTGGTCAGTTTTTGGATGTCAGGAATACCTACTCGGAACTCCCCGTCCAGGGCGTCTTCATCAAACCGCACCGTGGCCGTGATTGTATCGTTGCTATGTCGTATGCGCAGGCCGGCGACTTCGTCGGCCAGAGACAGCGACATTGTCATATCGGGAATGGCTCGCTGCTGATAGCGCATGCTGGATGCCGAAATATCGGCTCCGGCCTTCCAACCAGCCACTTTGCCGCCGCCGCCGGCGACCGAGAGCTCCCCGGCAATGACCCCCGTACACGGGGACGGTTCGTCGTAGACGGTCTGCCAGACGTCGGCAACCTGCAAGTTCTCGACGTTCAGCGTGGCATTCGTTGCGAGGCCGCTGTCAAGGATGACGCGCCCGGTTCCGGTCACGATTCCGCCGAGGGCGGACAGTAAGAGGGAGTCGACGGCCAGCGTGTCTGACGCGTACCGGCAGTCGAGCGAGAGGGAATCCAGCAGAATTCCCCGGATGCGGGCATCGTGCACCGAAGTCCGAGCCGTGACCACTGGTGAGCTAATGCTTCCGGCAACGTCGACCTCTACCGACAACTCGCGTGCGTCAGTATCGGGCAGTTCGAAGCTTCGGCCGGCGATTTCTGCAAGCCCTTGCGGGTTGCCGTGCAGGGACATCGTGAAAGCCAGTTCCGACCAGTCCGGTCCGAAGACGGACCCGCTTGCAAGGCATTCGAGCCCGGCAATCTGCGCGTCGGCCCGGGTGATCGTGATGGAGTCGCCCCTTATGTGTCCGGCGATCTTCAGGCCGGTTACGCAGATCGGCAGATCGTCATATTCGGCACAGATGCTGTCTATGTCCACCCGTCCAAAGTATGCCTGCGGCTCTCCGGCCTGAATGCCGGCAGCGGCACCATGCAGATGCAAATTTAGCATCATGCGTGCATCGGCATAGCCGGCGTTTACGCGGGTCAGGGACACGGTATCGATACGAATGGCGGCCGAGTCCTCGCCCGAAGGAGCCGCCGGGCGATCGGGTGAATCGACAGCCGGGAGGCCGACCCTTCCGAGGCTGTCAAGCGTCAACCTTAGATCCACTCCGTCTATGGCCAGCGCCCTGAGACGAGTCTCTGAGCCGATCAGGTCGAAGAGTGAAAAGCCGATTCGAACATGGTCCACTAACAAGAGTGTGTCGGCACCACTTGTCGAATCGGTCAGCAGGGCCAGTCGGAACAGTTGAGCCCGGGACCACAGGTTGGTTTCGAACTGACCTATCGACACCGGCGCCCCCGTCCGGGAGGTGATCTGTCGTTCCAGCCACTGGCCGGCCAGCCGCTCTCCGGGAGGACTGGTGAGCAGGATCACGGCGCCGGCGAGCCCGAGGATGATCACGGCAAGTGCGATCGCCGTGTATTTCAATGGCCGTGCAAGCATCGTGAGTTCACGCAACTTTCAGCAATTCGCTCTCTTGCTGCGGATCGGTTGGATATTCCGAGCCGGGCCGCCTACAGCCACCGCTTGCGGCGGAAGAACCACAGCAGGCTTCCGGCAACCGCTATCGCAACGCCCCAGAACACGAAGTAGCCGAACCGAAAGCCGAGTTCCGGCATGTTGAAGGGGCTGGCCGCCGTATCGAAATTCATGCCGTACACACCGGCCAGAAAACCGAGGGGGATGAACATGGAGGCGAAAATCGTAAGCACTTTCATGATTTCGTTCATCCGGTTGCTGACGCTCGTATGGTAAAGATCATGCAGGCCGGATACCATATCCCGGTAGGTTTCCACGGTGTCGATGACCTGAATGGTGTGCTCATACAGGTCCCTCAGATACGGGCCGGTACTGTCCTTGATCAGTTCGGACTCGGTCCGCTCCAGCGCGCCTATGACCTCGCGAAGCGGCCACACGGCTTTACGCATGAAGATCAACTGTTTCTTCAGGTCGCGTATCGTCCCGAGGCTTTCCGGCTTGGGGTGCTCGGATATCTCGTCTTCGAGGGTTTCGATCCTTTCCCCGATGTCCTCCAGGACTATGAAGTAGTGGTCCACCACCGCGTCTATAAGGGCATAAGCCAGGTAATCCGCCGTCATAAGGCGCACGCGCGGGACCGTCCGTCTGATTCTCTGCCTCACGACGTCAAAAACGTCTTCTCCCGTTTCCTGAAACGATATTACCCAGTTGACGCCGAACAGGACGCTTACCTGCTCGGCTTTCAGGGCGGCGTCATCCTTCGAGTGGTACAGCATCTTCATGACAACGAAGATGTGACCGACGGCGTCCTCCATTTTAGGGCGGTGTCCCGTATTGACGATGTCCTCAAGGACGAGGGCGTGCAGGCCGAAATGCCGGCCGATCTTCTCGACCTGTTGCGGGTCGTGTATGCCGTCGACGTTGATCCACGTCACGGTCGGGCTGTCCTTGAAGGGGAAGCACTCTTCGGCGTCGGCCACGCGTTTTTCCTCAAGCTCCGTCGCCGTGTAATCGATGATGTCAAAGTGGACCTTCTCGGCGCGTTCTTTGCCCACGTACACGACGCTTCCGGGCATGAGACCGGTTTTCCTGGAAGCTCTACTCTTCAGTTTTACCATCTGCCTCTACACCCCATCTCTTGCGATTTCGTGCGGCGGTGCGCCGGCCCGCCAACCGGGCGCCGCTTGCCGGTAACCCTTTGAGTCGGCCTGATCTATGTCCAGCTTAGTCCTCTCGCACTACTATGCCGTGCAGGAGCCTCCCGAGGATGTCCGCTCCCGTGATGATGCGTTTTCTGTCCGCCCAGACCAGTATGATGTCCTTGTCAATGACTTGATCGTCGGGCGTCTGTGGTTCCACTCGTAACCGGTGCAGCACGTCACCGAGGGCGACGGCCTCGTCGGTGACGATGACGGGACGGTGGCAAAACCTGCCGGGGTCGCATCGGCCGGACTCGAACAGCGCCGTTCTGAGGAGTCCGTCGGCATCCAGCACCAGCCGGGGTTGCCCGTCCGTACTCGTTATGACCACCCATTTCCTGCCCGACCTCTGCACCCGTTGCAGGAACAGGTCCGTGGCCGAACGCGTGATCTCCGGGAACACCGGCAGGTCGGCCCGCCAGGGCAGGGCGACCACGCTTTCGGGATCGATTAGTTGACCTTCCTGGTAGACCGGCAGGTCGTCAAGGGCCAGGAAGTTGAGCGCGCCGAGTCCTTCCAGGCGGTCAATGTCGGCCTCGTCGGCCTCGATGTGTTTCTTTATGACCTCTCGGAGCTGATGTTCTCGAAAGTAGTGGATTCCCTCGCGACCCAGCCACCAGTCGAGCAGCGTGGCGGTGGGTCTTGCCACCGGGTAGAGCACGAACTGGTAGAAGCGAATGACCGGCGAGAGGAGCGCCGCCATGCGAAGGGCGTGCCGCGAGAAGTAGGCCTGGGGCACGATCTCTCCGATGAACGTGATCAGGAACGTGGAGAAAATGAACGCGTACACTCCGGCCAGCACGGAGTTGGAGAGCAGGGCCAGCAGGGTGTTGAAGGCGACGTTGCCCCACAGAATGGTGGTCAGAAGAAAGTGTGAGTCCCGACGCAGGTGCAGGGCCTTTTCGGCAACGTGGTTCCCGGCCGCGACCTCCACCTCCAGGCGGAGTCTGGTGACGCCGAAAAGAGCCAGGTTCAGGCCGGAAAACACGGCTGAGTGAAGGAGGCACCCGCAGATTGCCGCCCAGACAAAGGTGGTCACGTCACTTCTCCTCTTTCTCGCGCTCGACAATGTATGCAGACAATCTCTCGATCCGCGTCTTTGTCTGCTGCGACTTCGTTTCGAGGGCCTGTCTTTCAGCCTCGTCAGAGGCGGCGTCAAGGGCTGTCTTCAGGTTGTTCAGTTCCTCTCTGAGGTCCTGGAGTCGCTGCTGGAGCCTGCCCAGGGATTCAGCTTCCTCGGCCTTGTCGAAAACCACGGCCTCCGGCAGCTCCTTCGTCTCCGGCTCGGCGGGGGCGACGGGGGACGGTTTGGGGATGAAGCGTCGGTCGGGGGTCATCACGCGCTGGTTCATGAAGGTGGGCGACACGATCTCGATACCCGCCTCGTGCAGTCGGTCGAGCATCATTTCGCGCAACCGGGAGCGTGTCGACAGCAGGCTCTTGACCTCGGGCAGAAGCCCGGCGATTCGATAGGTGACGGAGAAGTCTCCCAGGTTCAGGATATGGACAAAGGGTTCCTGCAGGCCGGCCTCCTGTGCGGCCGCCATGAGCGAGCGATCGACGTCGGCGCGCGGAACGTCGTACCCCAGTGACACATCGGCCGTGATCAGGGTTCCCGATGAACGGATGACCTTGACCGGGTTCGTGACCAGGTACAGGTTGGGCATGGTCGTGAGGTCCCGATCCTCGGTCTGGATCTCCACGTGAAAAAGTCCTCTCTCGGAGACCCTTCCGAAATACTCTCCGACGCGCACGAAATCGCCCAGCCGGAAGTTCCTGACGGCGCGGAGCATCAAACCGGCCATGATGTTGCCGACAAAGGTCGTCGCCGAGAGAGCTATGGCGGCGCTCAGGAGCAGGCCCAGCAGGCTGAGCAGCTGCCCTACCGTTGATTCGCTCACCGGCAGCGTCAGGACTACCGCCAGCAAACCAACAAAGGATAGTATGAGAATGATAAGTTGAAGGCGGAACTGGTGCCCGGGGGAACCGGCAAACCGTTTCGTAAGGACATAGCGAACGGCCAGAATGACGGCCACTGCTAACACGATGGTCGCCCCGGTGGGGAGCAGGCCGGTCAGCTTGTCCAGGATTGTTTCAAGTTGGTCCATATCACAATCTCTCTCCGTTAACCGTGAGGCTCACGACCTCAGCCTGGCCCGGCCGGCTTGCGTACCATGCGCCTGGGTGATACCACTTGACAAGAACAGCCCACGGTGCGGTTTTCGGTGCACAGCACATCATCGTACCTCGGCTGGATGACCTGCCGGTCACAAACAACGTTGCCGCCGTCCCTGACCCCGAAGAGATTGCGTTGGGAAGCAATCGGCAACGGCACCCGGCACTATTCCACGAAATATAGCCTGCCGGGCCAGCAGTGAGAAAGGAGAAAATCAATGGATCTTCGGACTGAAGGTCCGACGGATCAGTGGGTCCTTCTGGCTCGCGGCAATCTCAAGCCGACCCACAGGAATTTCTTTCGCAACCTGACCGCATGGCTCGCAGGCATGCCGGGGCTTGTCCTCGCCTTGAACGTGCTGGGCTTGAAGGGCCTGGCGACGAGCCTGGTAGCGGGCGGGGGCATTACCGCCGTCGTGCCGGGTTTCGCGTTTCGGCAGATCGCCGAGAACTTCCTGGCCGGGTTTTTTCCGGCTTTCAGCCGGCCGTTTGAGATCGGGGACCTGATAGAATCCGGAGACCTGCAAGGCACTGTAACGAGCACCGAGATGCGGTCGATGCACGTTCGCGCGGTGAACGGCCGGGATGTTTTCATTCCCAGTTCCCAGATCTTTAACATCCCGCTGATCAACTACACAAGTTAACACAGGTCGGGTTCGGAACCTGCTGAAAGGGGGTGAGAAACCGACACCAGGAGCGTTTGGCCGGTGGCGCAGGGAAAATGGCCGGCAGGCCAAAGCTCCCCGGCCTGAAATATCGTTGACTTTATTGCCGTGGGTAGTATACTTATTTATAGAGTATAGCCCGTCATCAATCTGCTATCGCCCCGTGTGCTGACACCGGAATTGATGAGTTCGCGCGAGGGGCCACAAGATTCTTCTAGCACGCGCAAGTGCTTCTCGAAAAGCGAAGCCAAATATCTGAGCCGGATTGCAGATTGAAAACATACCACGGGAGGCAGAGATGAAACACGTTCTCAAATCAGGCTGTATCCTGGCACTGTGGCTGGTTGCCGGGGTGGTGCTGGTCATAACTGATGCCCTGGCTGATGAACCACTATTCGCCGCAAGGATCGACTACGCGGTAGGACTTAATCCCGGGTCTGTTTTTTCGATTGATTTGGACGGGGATGGTGACAATGACCTCGCGGTAGCTAACTCGTACTCTGACAATGTCTCCATCCTGAAGAACAACGGTGACGGGACGTTTCAAACCGCGGTGGACTACGGCGCAGGAGATTATCCATACTCTGTTTTTTCCATTGATCTTGACGGGGATGGTGACAATGACCTGGCGGTAGCGAACGCTTGGTCTGACAATGTTTCCATTCTGAAGAATAACGGTGACGGGACGTTTCAAACCGCGGTGGACTACGGCGCAGGAGATTGTCCATGGTCTGTTTTTTCCATTGATCTTGACGGGGATGGTGACAATGATCTCGCGGTGGCTAACTTGTACTCTGGCGATGTTTCCATTCTGAAGAATAACGGTGACGGGACCTTTCAAACCGCGGTGGACTATGGCGCAGGAGATTATCCGACATCTGTCTTCGCAATTGATCTTGACGGGGATGGTGACAATGACCTCGCGGTAGCGAACGAGGGCTCTAACAATGTTTCCATTCTGAAGAATAACGGTAACGGGACCTTTCAAACCGCGGTGGACTATGGCGCAGGAGATGGTGCACGGTCTGTTTTTTCCATTGATCTTGACGGGGATGGTGATGATGATCTGGCGACAGCAAACTTGGAGTCTGACAATGTCTCCATTCTGAAGAATAACGGTGACGGGACCTTTCAAACCGCGGTCGACTATGGCGCAGGGAATGAACCTCACTCTGTCTTCTCGATTGATCTTGACGGGGATGGTGACAATGACCTGGCGACAGCTAACTGGGGCTCTGACAATGTCTCCATTCTCAAGAATAACGGTGATGGGACCTTTCAAAGCGCGGTCGCTTACGGCGCAGGATCTTGTCCGTTCTCTGTCTTCTCGATTGATCTTGACGGAAATGGTGACAATGACCTGGCGGTGGCGAACTTCTACTCTCACAATGTTTCCATTCTGAAGAACAACGGTGACGGGACGTTTCCAACCGCGGTCGCTTACGGCGCAAGAAATGGTCCATGGTCTGTCTTCTCGATTGATCTTGACGGGGATGGTGACAATGACCTGGCGGTGGCAAACCGCAACTCTGACAATGTCTCCATCCTGAAGAACAACGGTGACGGGACGTTTGAAACCGCAGTCGACTATGGCGCAGGGAATGAACCTCACCCTGTCTTCTCGATTGATCTTGACGGGGATGGTGACAATGACCTGGCGACAGCAAACTATGACTCCGACAATGTCTCCATTCTGAAGAACAACGGTGACGGGACCTTTCAAACCGCGGTCGCTTACGGCGCAGGAAATGGTCCATGGTCTGTTTTTTCCATTGATCTTGACGGTGATGGTGACAATGACCTGGCGGTAGCCAACTATGTCTCCGACAATGTTTCCATCCTGAAGAACAACGGTGACGGGACGTTTGAAGCCGCGGTCGCTTACGGTGCAGGAAATGGTCCCGTGTCTGTTTTTTCCATTGATCTTGACGGGGATGGTGGCAATGACCTGGCGACAGCAAACTATGACTCCGACAATGTCTCCATTCTTCTTAACCTGGGAATGTCCTGCTGTGTGGGGGTTACGGGTAACGTGGACGGTGACCCGGGTGAAATTGTGGATATCGGTGACCTGACATATCTCATCCGCTACCTTTTCATCCCGCCCAACGACCCGCCCGATTGTATGCTGGAAGCGAATATCGACGGGGATCCGGGAGAAGTCGTGGACATAGGCGACCTGACGGCGCTGATCGACTACCTGTTTATCAGCAACACGCCCCCGGCGGACTGCCCGTAACGAGCATGTAGGCCACAGCCGGTGCGGAGGGCGCATGAATAGCCATAAGATGCTTTTGCTGAAGTAGGGCTAGTTATCCGAGATTATCGAAAGGGCAGGCCCGGTGGGTCTGCCCTTTACATATTTAATGCGCTACTTTCCGACGGGTTGCATCTTCGACGCCCGAGCGGCCTGCATTGTCCTGAAGCGCGGCAGAGCAGGGACGGCGTATGGATAACAGGTCGTCGTTGGTTTGCTATGCTTGCGATGATTTCCAGTTCAGGGCTAACAATACAAAACATACCCTTTAAGTCTTGTATGACAGATACTAAGGTAGATTTTTTTCAAAAATCATATTGACACTATCAACAGGCGACGCTATGGTTCACTAAGGTCAGTGCGCTAACACAACTTCACGTAACGATAGCAAACATCGCGCTGGACCGTAATCGAATCGCCATGAGTGGGAACCCCGAAGACGTGACAACAACGGCCAGGTTTATCCAGGGATACCGGCGATTGGTCGAAGAATTCCCCTCGTCCGAACTGGTTGACGGGTCACAATTGAGCCGTCAGGTCCAGTCCGGGGTCGACAAGACAGGCGATGGAATACCCATCTTGTCCGATATTGATGTCAATTTCAGACAGTCATCGATGAGCCGGTTCTCCCGGGAGTTGGGGGCACTTTTATTGTCGCACGAAAGTGAATGTTTTCACAAGGTCGGTTCCGTTTTTTCGCGCTCTGAGGTGCCGGCGGAGGCTCTGTCGTCCTTTGCGCAGGGGAGGCTGCGCGGGGACAGTTCATGCCTGGTCGAGTTGGGTGACGGGCACGATCTGGGTCCGGACACGCTGACGTTCTTCGGAACCTACCTGGTACGGCCCATCCGGGTGCTTGTGCGCGCGCAGTTTGAGCAAAGTTCATCGGCGGGCGACTGGTCACTGGGCTACTGTCCCGTCTGCGGGCTATGGCCGCCGATGGCGCGGTTGGAGCCGGAGGTGGGCCGACGGTTCCTGTGGTGTATCGGCTGCGACGGCCAGTGGCAGTTTCCGCGAATACGCTGTCCGTTCTGCCTGGAGAGGGACCAGGAGAAGCTTGGATATCTGACGGTTGACGGCTGGCCCGGATACCGTGTGTATACCTGTGACAGTTGCGGCCGTTACATCAAGTGTCGCGACGAGCGGCGTCCCCGTGACCTTATCAGTATGGATATGGACACGGACTACCTGTCCACGTTTTCTCTCGATACCGCGGCCGGCAACGAGGGTTATCGCAGCAATGAGACGGGCCGTGCTGCATTCGGCGCAGCCGAAAGGGCGGCTGCCACTACCTACCGGGAAAAAGCAATTCACGCATAGACGCTGGCAGTATTATCTAAGGAGGAGGGTTCATGAGCGTATCACGACGTCAGTTCCTGAAACGAAGCACGGCCGGTCTGGCCTCGGGCGTATCCCTGTTCGGGATGTCCGAGGGGATTGCGGCGCGGCCGCTCGTTTCGACCGAGCTGACACTCAAGACGAGCAAGTCAAAGGAGACGACTACCATCTGTCCTTACTGCGGCGTGGGTTGCGGCCAGATCGTTGCGGTCAGGGAAGGAAAGGTCGTCAACATCGAAGGTGATCCGGACCATCCCATAAACGAGGGTGCGGTTTGCAGCAAGGGAGGCGCGCTCTACCAGATTGCCAACAACGAGCGGCGCATGAGCAAGGTGCTGTACCGCGCTCCGGGCGCGGCCGACTGGGAAGAGAAGGACTGGGACTGGGCGGTCAAACAGATCGCGGCCCGGGTGAAGAAGACGCGCGACGCTACGTTCATCGCGAAGGAGAACGGTAAGGTTGTCAACCGCACTGACGGCCTGGCCTGCCTGGGCGGCGCGGCGCTGGACAACGAGGAATGCTACCTGCTGTCCAAGCTGGCGCGTGGCCTCGGCCTGACGTACCTGGAACACCAGGCACGTATATGACACTCTTCCACCGTCGCCAGTTTGGCGGCTTCGTTTGGAAGAGGTGCCATGACCAATCACTGGATCGACATGCAGCACGCCGACGTGGTCATGGTTATGGGGTCGAACTGTGCCGAGAATCACCCGATGGCCACCCGCTGGCTGCAGCGGGGCAAGGACCGCGGCGCGGTCGTTATTTCGGTTGACCCTCGATTTACGCGGACGTCGTCGTTCGCTGATCATTACGCCAAGGTGCGGTCCGGCACGGACATCGCGTTTGTCGGCGGAATGATCAACTATGCCCTGAAGAACGATCGCATACACCGGGAGTACGTGGTCGAGTACACCAATGCGTCGTTCATAATCAATCCGGATTACGCGTTCAACCCCGAGGGGATCTTCTCCGGCTACGATCCCAAGACGCGGTCGTACGACCGGAAAAGCTGGGCGTATGAACTTGACGCGGACGGCGTGCCGAAGCGGGACAACACCCTGGAGCATCCACGGTGCGTCTACCGGTTGCTCAAGGATCATTACTCCCGGTACACGAAGGAGAAGGTGTGCAGCATCACCGGGACGCCGCCCGATCAGTACGAGAACATCTGCGACGTGTTCACGTCCACGCACACGCCGGATCGGGTCGGCACCTGGCTGTACGCCATGGGGACGACCCAGCACACCCACGGGACGCAGAATATCCGCAGCTACGTGATTCTGCAACTCCTGCTCGGCAACATCGGCCGTGCGGGAGGCGGGATCAACGCCCTGCGCGGAGAATCGAACGTTCAGGGTTCCACTGACATGTGTCTCCTGTTCCACATTTTGCCGGGATACCTCAAGTCGCCGCACATCGACAACGTGAATTTGCAGGCGTACCTGGAGGCGTCGACGCCGAAGACCAACGATCCCCAGAGCGCCAACTGGTGGGCGAATTATCCCAAGTACATCGTCAGCCTGCTCAAGGCGTGGTACGGAGACAAGGCCACGGCGGCCAACGACTTCCGGTACGAGTATATACCCAAGCGGTCCGGTGACTACTCTCATATATCGCTGTTCGAACGGATGTACGACGGCAAGATCAAGGGTCTGTTCTGCTTCGGGCAGAACCCGGCTGTCGGCGGTCCGAACGCCGCTATGGAGCGAAAGGCGCTCGGCAATCTCGACTGGCTGGTGGCCGTGGACCTGTGGGAGACGGAGACGGCCAACTTCTGGCGCCGTCCGGGAATCGATCCCGCCACCATCAATACCGAGGTGTTCATGCTGCCGGCCGCGGCTTCGATGGAGAAAGAAGGCTCGATTACCAACAGCGGGCGCTGGATGCAGTGGCGGTACAAGGCGGTCGAGCCGCCCGGTGTCGCCAAATCGGACGCCTGGATCGTCGACCGTCTGGCCAAGGCGCTAAAGGCCGAATACGCGGCCGGCGGTGTTTTCCCCGATCCGGTGCGTGACCTGCGCTGGGACTACGGTTCGCACGAGGAGCCCGATATCCACATGATAGCCAGGGAGGTCAACGGGTACTTCACGAAGGACACGGTCTTCGCGGACACGAACAAGTCGTTCACGAAGGGCGACCAGGTGCCCAGTTTTGCCTGGCTGAAGGACGACGGTTCGACGGCGTCCGGCAACTGGCTCTACTGCGGGAGCTACACGAACGACGGCAACATGGCGGCCCGGCGGTCGTCGGAGGACGCGCCGAACAAGATAGGCCTGTATCCGAAGTGGGCATGGTGCTGGCCGGTCAACCGGCGCATTATCTATAACCGTGCGTCGGTCGATCCGCAGGGCAAGCCGTGGGATCCGAATCGCTGGGTTATCCGGTGGAACGAGGCAGATAAGAAATGGGAGGGCGACGTTCCCGACGGCGGGTGGCCGCCCGGGACAAAGCACCCGTTTATCATGCGTCCGGAGGGCATGGCGTGCGTGTTCAGCACGAGCCTGGCCGACGGTCCGTTGCCGGAGCACTATGAACCGCTGGAGAGTCCGGTGCGTAACCTGATGTCGCGGACGCAGAACAACCCGGCCATCAAGATCTGGGCTACGCCGGGCGTAGACAGCATCGGCACACCCGACAAATTCCCGATCGTGGCGACCACTTACCGGGTCAGCGAACACTGGCAGGCGGGCGCCATGACGCGAAACCTGCCGTGGCTGGTGGAACTCGTGCCGGACATGTTTGTCGAGATGAGTTCGGAGCTGGCCGGGCGCAAGGGAATTTCCAACGGTGACCGTGTCAGGGTCAGGTCGGCGCGCGGCGAGATCGGCGCCTATGCCCTGGTTACGGACCGCTTTGAGCCGTTTGTCATCGACGGGAAGAACGTCGATCAGGTCGGTCTCGCCTGGCATTTCGGGTACACGGGGCTGGCCACCGGAGATTCGGCCAACGTTCTGACACCCCACGTCGGCGACGCCAATACGATGATACCCGAATACAAGGCGTTCCTCTGTGACGTCGTGAAGGAGGTGGGATAAGATGGCAAGAAAGGGAATGCTCTTCGATCTGGGAAAGTGCATCGCCTGCAGATCTTGCCAGGTGGCCTGTAAACAATGGAACGGGCTTCCGGCCGAGAAGACCACCTTCTTTGCAGCGAAGGGCGGATATCAGAATCCGTCGGCACTTTCCCCGCATACGTGGGCCCTGGTGAAGTTCTACGAGGCGAAGAAGGACGGCGCTATCAGGTGGCTCTTCAGGACGGAGACCTGTATGCAGTGCGTCGACCCGAGCTGCGTCAAGGCCTGCCCGGTGGAGCCGGTCAAGGCCATGACGCACATCAAGGAACTCGGGATCACCTACGTAAACCAGGAGCTGTGTGCCGGCTGCGGAGCCTGCGCCGAGTACTGTCCGTTTGACGTTCCCAAGATCGACGAACGGACGGAGAAATCCACCAAGTGCACCGGCTGTGCGGACCGCCAGGTCAACGGTTTGATACCGGCCTGCGCGGCCGCCTGCCCGACCGGGGCGCTGTACTTTGACGACTACGACAAGGTTCTCGAAGCGGCGCACCGGGCCAAGCAGAGGATGGAGGCGAAAGGCAAACAGCCGTGGATCTACGGCGAGAAAGAGCTGGGAACCGGCACGCACAAGGTTTGTGTGTTTCCGGAACCGCGCGAGATGTACCCGGACATCATCATGAATCCGAAGGTCTCGGAGGATCTCGGTTTCTTCCGCGAACTCATGAAACCCCTGGGCTCGGTGACCCTGACTGCCGCTCTGGTGGGGATGGTTATCGCCAGAGTCAGGGAATTCAGGGAAAAGCGGGAAGACTCTGCGGCAAAACGTGAGGAGGAGCTGACTACATGAACAAGCAGACTTTGGTTGTATTGGCGGCGACGCTCCTTGCGTTGCTGCTTTCGGGCGCCGCGCTGGCGGAGACGGCCGGCGTGCAGGTAGGGACCGGCACGTTGAAGCTGGGCGGCATTCTCCAGGCGGGTTACACGTATCACATGGAGGACCTCGAGGGCGAGGACGAGTTCAGCCTGAACCGGGCGCGGTTTCTGCTCTGGGGAGAAATCCTTCCGGGCAAGGTGAAGTACTTCGTTCAAACGGAAACCAAGGGCGCGCCCGCTATTCTCGACTACAAGGCGCAGTTATTCTATATCCGCAATACCGAGGTCACGGTCGGGCGGTTCCTGCCGAACTTCACCCTGTACATGCCGTACTCGACGGCCAAGCTGGAGATGATCAACTACCCGTTGACGACCCAGAAGTTCGCCGTGTGGCGGCAGGTCGGCGTACAGACAACGACCAAGACCGAGTACGTCGACTTCAACCTCGGTGTTTTCAACGGCGCGGACCAGCCGAACAACACGGGCGACAACAACGACTACAAGGACTTCCTGGTGAGAGCGGACATCAAACCGCCCTTGGAGCAGGGGGATGTCGTTTTTGGCGGGTACGCCTGGATCGGCATGTCCCTGCCGACGTACTACGACGCGGGAACTCTGACAACGACAACATACCCCGAGGAGTCCCTGCAACGGAACCGCTTCGGCGGTTTCGCCAAGGTGGATTACAAAGCGAGCGAGGACATCACCGCCAGGTTCAGGGGTGAGTTCCTGATGGCTTCTACAGAGGCGCTCACCGCCGCGGAGATCGACAGTGTGCAGGGCACCGATGCCCAGGCGTTTTTCGTGCACCTCGGCGTGCAGCCTCATCCCAGGTTTGAGTTGCTCGCGCGGTATGACTTCTACGACCCCAATACGGACGTGGAAAAGGACGACGAGTCGTGGCTGACCGGCGGCGTCAACTACTACCTGAGCAAGGGCAACGCCATGGTGTACCTGAACTACATCCACAAGATGGAGGGCGGCGGCGACGTCGACAACGACCTGGTGCTGGCCCAGGTGCAGATTGCGTTTTAGGAAGGAAAGTGCCCGATGAAAGTCAGAACGAAACTGATTCTTGGTGTTGTCCTTTTCGGGTCTATCTGGGGCGGGCTGGAGGCGACCGTGATATCCTCGATGGAAGGGACGGGTACGCTTATCCCGCGCTCCGTCGTGCTGGCGCTGGTGTCGCTGGCCGTGCTTTCGTATGCCCGCTTCGCTCTTCCCCGAAAGGGCAGCACCCTGCTCATTGGCCTGGTGGCGGTCGGGTTCAAGTTGCTCGGCCTGCCGATGCTCTTCGGGTGCCAGGCGGCGGCCGTGGTCGGCCAGGCGATAGTGCTGGAGGCTGCCTTCACGATGGCGCAGAACCGTGGCTGGCTGACCAGCCTTCCGGCCATGATGCTGGTGGTGCCGGTCGCAGGCGTGGCTAACGCCCTGCTGTTTTCGTTTTCGCAGGCCTACGTCTTTGCCAACCCGTGGTGGCTGGACCGGGGCGCTGTGGGGTGCCTGAGCTGGTCGTTTAGCAGCGGGGTACTGGCGGCCGCAGCCGGAGCCATCGGCTTCCTCGCCGCGCGCATGCTGGTGAAGCTGAGCCTGGCGTCGTATGTGCGGTTTGTCGAGTCTCACTCGCGCGCCTACGTACCGGCCGCGATTACGGTGTCTGCCTGCTGTTGGATAGCCGGTGCGCTGCTGTAAAGCGGACTTGCATTAGCACAAGTGAACGTGGGTAGCAATATGGATGACGCTGAGCAGGTCAAGGTGGTCGTAGACGGTAAGGAACTGGAAATAAACCAGTTCGTCTCGACCGTTGTCGGCAATGTCGTTTCCGGAGTGATATTGTCGCTAAAGCTCGATCACGAACCACAGACGATTGAGGTTACAGTAGTCAGGAAGTAAGGCAATTATACAACCCCTAAGCTTGACCGAGCCGGACGGCCTGCCGCGACAGCAACGGCCGTCCGGCCGACAGGGTCGGGAGGGAAACGTCCCGGCCTCCCGTGTTTGGAAAGGTCGTCATGCTGCCAGTACAGATATTTCCCCGTAATCATCGCTTACTGTCCGCTCGGTGCGGCCAGACCGCCCGCATGAGATTACACGTTTCGGACAACTCGGATTCACGACCGACTGAAGAGGGCCGCCGCGGTTCTCAGGGAGGGCGACGTGTTTTGTTGTGATAAGATCAGATTGATCCTGCTGCCGGCCCTGGTTTTTATCATTGCCGCCGGGTGCAGCAAGGACAGTGACGAAAACAACCCGCTGAATACAGCACCGCCCCGCGACGGCGCTCTCTGGGTGCATCTGGCCGACGATTCGGTTCGCGTGCCGTTTGCCGGCCTGCCGAGGATCGACGTTGACGGCGAGGAGGCGATTCTCCTGTCGGAGTTCATCGACACCAGTATCATCCCCATGTTTGAAGATAAGGGTGGGAAACTGTACGACGCGCGCATCCTGTATGCCTACGAGATCATGGGCGAGGACGGGTTTTCGCCGTCCGGCACAAGAGGCTATCCGGACAACGTGTGGGAACACCTGTCGCTGGGGTACATCCTGACGTCCGCGCAGCGCGTGGTGTTCCCGGACGACAAGATCGACCTGCCGGGCGGGTACAACGTGAAGGACGCCGCGCGGATCTACGTCCACCGCAAATTCGACGTCAAGGCCGTCGACACGATCGATTTCCGCGAGTGCCGGGACATGGTCACGGTCCAGGTGACCAATCCCGACGGTGACCCCGAGCAGGCCATCGCCCTGAAGGATCTGATCCTTCCGCTCGTGGCCGAACCGGGGAGTCACGCCTACAACCTGCGGACGCTCGATGATTTCGGCCCGTCGACGGACCTGACCTGGGAAGAGTTTCAGACCGGTTACTGGCTCCTGTCAAGCCAGAAAACCATGTTTACCGCGCCCGGTCTCACGGGGGGGAAATACAGGTTAAAGGTTCTGCACCGAATCCTGGTGAAGTAATGAAGGCGCGAACGGCGCTGCTGACGATATGCAGCCTCACGGTAATTGTGCTTGTCGCCCCGGCGTCCTCCCGGGCGCTCGATGAGACCGTCACGCCCGACACGGCCGACGTGTATGAGCTGGAAACGGTCGTCAGGGTAAAGGGCGCGGCTATCCACAGCCCGGTCGTCGTCACCGAACTGACACCCGAGGACATCGGCAGGAGGAACGTCGTAACCGTTGCCGACGTCTTGCGGAACGAACCGGGGTTGAGCATCACCCGGGGTGGCTCGAAGGCCGAGACGCAGACGAGGATTCGCGGCCTGCCGGCCAGGGATGTGCTGGTGCTGGTCGACGGCCGCCCCGTCAACCCGGGTTACTACGGCAAAGTGGACCTGTCGATGTTGTCAGTGGACAACGTGGCCAGGATCAGGGTGACGAGGGGACCGGCCTCGGTGGCGTACGGTGCCAACGGCATGGCCGGCGTGATAAACATCGTCACCAGCAACGGGCTGGAGAAACCGCGCACGGTCGTCAGGACCGAACTGGGCGATTACCAGTATCGTAAACTCACCGTCAACCACAGCCGGAGAGCCGGCCGATTCAACTACTGGATCTCGGGCTACGAGGATCACTCCAGGGGATATGTTCTCAGCGGCGATTTCGAGCCGAACAGTCTGGAAGACGGCGGCCTCAGGGACTACAGCTTCTATCACATGCTCGGCGTCAGCACCAAGCTGGGGTATCAGCCCGCCGAAAGCTCCCTGTACTCGCTGTCGCTCGGTTACCACTGGGCGCGACGTGACATCTCACCGTCGGTACATCCCTCCACTGCCGCGCCGCTTCGGTATTTCCCGGACTGGCAGCGCTTCAACGGGGCGGTGAGCGCACACTGGACCGTCAGCCCGGCGGCCGAACTCAAATCGGTAATCTTCGTCGATGCCCAGCATGACCGCCTGATAGAGTACACCGGCAGCGAAAAGCGCGAGGACCGGATCGCCTGGGATTCCCGGCTGGAGAACTGGACGGTGGGGGCCAGGATGGATGCCAAACTGCGCTCCTGGCGGAAGCATGAGGTTCACGCCGGTCTGGATGTCAAGCGTGACCTGATGAATAAGAAGCCCGACGTCGACGAACCGTGGATCTCCTGCCACACGTATCTGGGCACCGTGTTCCTGCAGGATATCTATCTACCATGGGACAACACGGAGATAACTCTCGGATCGGGATACAGCCTGTTCGCCAACCAGGACACTTCTTTAACGGACATGGTCTATACCGGCAGGCTGTCATGCATGGCCGGCCTGGTGCAGCGGCTGCCCGCCGGGTTGGAGGGTCATGCCGGCTATGCCCGCGCCGTTCGTTTTCCGACGCTTCACCACCTGTACAGCGAAAGCTCCGGCAATGACAGCCTCAAAGCTGAACAGGCCGACAAGTACGAGATCGGGCTGAGAAGCCGGTTTGGCATGGGGCAGAAGGACCGGTACTGTATGCTGTCACTGGCGTGGTTTCATAACGACGTGAAGAACCTCATCGACCGGGCGTCGAGGACCTTTCGCTTCAGGAACATCGGCCGGGCCCGGTCGCAGGGCTGGGAAATGTGGGTTCACGGTCAGTTTTCCCGGCGCCTCTCGGGTGGAGTGAGCTGGGCGCACCTGCTGAAGGCCGAAACTTCCGATGAGCTGCTCGACGAGCTGTCGCCGAACAAAGTCCGCTTTTACGTCTCGGTCGAGGCGGCATCCGGCACCGAACTGAACTACGAGCGAACGTATTTCGATGAACGCACCACGTTTGACGCGTACGTCATGCTCCCGGACTACGTGGTTCACAATGTCAACGTTACGCAAACGCTGCGGTATTCGCTGAAGCTGCGACTGGCCGTGAGCAACGTCACCGACGCCTGCTATGAAGAGGAACTCGGGTACCCGGCGCCCGGTCGGCAGGTCACCGTCGGACTCATATGGGGAGATTGACCGCGGCAGGATTCAGAGTGCGCGGCGTTTCACAGTCGCTCCAGGTGCCGCCGGTACTGCGCCACCATATCCTGATCGTTGAGGCTGACGAATGACAGCGCGTAGTCCGGTACGTCGGCAAACGTCGCTTCTTCGAGGTACCTGACGTTCACCTCCCCGAGAAGATCCGGTAGATAGCAGTTGTCCTGTGTGGCAAGTCGTTCTGCCGACGGCAGTATGGTCCGTCGGTAGACGGCGTGGAGCGGTTGCCTGATGCCGTCGATAAGCGGGATCAGTATGTCTTCATCGGCGGCCGCTTGCAGGACGGTTCGGATGGCCGCCGGTTTGATCAGCGGCATGTCGCAGCCACACACAAAAACAGCCGTCGAGGCGGACCGGAGAAGACCGTTGTAGATTCCGCCCAGTGCTCCTTTGCCCGCAACGGGGTCCGGGTGGCTGTCCAGGCCGAGTTCCCGCAGCCCGGCCGTGTCGCCTCCGGCGATGATGACCTCGTCGAATACCGTGCGGAGTGTGTCGTAGACTATTCGAATCATCGGTCTTCCGCCGATGTCGAAAGTGCACTTGTCCTGACCAAACCGCCGGCTCTGCCCGCCGGCCAGTATGACTGCTGTTCTTATGTTATCGCTCCCGTGTGTCATTCAGGTCACAGTTACCGGCCGTAAGCGGCCGAGGTTGTCCGCGATGTGCTGTCCCAGTTCCTGCTCCCGCCCGTAGTCAAAATGCGGCAGGGCGTAACCGAACAGATCGGTCCCGTAGGTGGCCAGAAGCTCCGAAGCGGGGACGACGCCTGAATCCGAATACCCCGGCCGGCACACTTCGACCTTCAGGCCCGGGTTAGATTTCAGGCCTTCCACGAGCACGAGATCCACGTGACGGTAAAACAGGCGGATGATGTCGTCCATGTTGGCCGGAGTGATATCGGCCCGGTTGAAATTGAAAGCAAACGAGCCGGTTCCGATTATGCCGGTGACGTCACTGCCGGCTTCCATGTGCCGGTACGTGTCCTTGCCTTCGGTGTCCCAGTTGAAACGGTCGTGTTCGGTGTGTTTCAGAGTCCCGACCTGTATATCCAGCGCCTTGAGGACCGGCACGATCAGCTCGGCAAAGCGGGTCTTACCCGAGTTCTTGCAGCCGACGACGTGGAGGATTCTCGTCATGTCGCGGCTCACGGCGTTATCCGATCCACCCGGCCCAGAACGACCCGGTCCGGTCGGTTCAAGCGACCGACCACTGCGATCCCCGCGGCAGCGGCAATTTCAGCCGCCAGTGTCGTCACCGACCTCTGTGACGTGACCACGGGCACCCCGGCCCGCGCCGATTTCAATACCATGTCCGATGAAACGCGGCCGGAGGTAGCCAGAATCGCCGCGCCAAAATCGACGCCGTGGAGCAGGCCGGCTCCGATTGCTTTGTCGACGGCGTTGTGCCGTCCGACGTCGAACCCCATGGGCCAGGCCGACGGATCGTCTCCCGTCACGAGTGCCGCACAGTGCACGCCCGGACCTCCGCCCCGCGATGCCAGTTCCCTGAACATCATCGACATGATACCCGGCAGCCGCCCGGCGCTGATCGTGAGAGGCGAAGTCAAGGGGACGAGGTCCCTGAGGTATTGCGATGACTCGATCCGGCCGCCGCCGCAGCCCGTCGGCGTGACCAGAGAAGCCGGGGAAGGTTGTGACGGCACCGGCGTGGAGAGACAAACGCTGATATCCGGACTGCCGTCGCAGGAGGCCACCCCGAGCGTGTCGATCTGGTCAGGACCGTCTATATACTCCTGGCAGAACAGCCAGCCGACGGCGAATTCCTTGAGGTCGCGCGGCGTGCACAGAAGATGCGAGAAGAACCGGCCGTTTAGAAACAGCCGGACCATTTTTTCCTCGGGCAACTGGCCTTTCTGAATCACGCCGAATTCTCCATTGTGGGGCATGATGCGACGGTACCGGAGCGGCAGAACGTCATCGGGCCTATGATACGACCTTACCCTCGGTCCGTCAAGGCGAGATCAATGACGGGGTAAATCGACTTGTCCTGGTGGTTCTTGCCCGCGTCAGGTCGACGGCCGTTCGGCAGGCAGGGTGAAAAACGACCTGAAACAAAACAGGAACCACAGGGCCAGGGGCAGGAAGGGATCGACTATCCGCCGGTTGAACTCGAGCGCCCACATCCAGAACCAGTGCCAGTTGTAGCTGTAGCTGACATACCTCGCGTAGTCCTGCTGAAGATCTTTAACCAAAATCCAGCGCGTGTTCTTGGCGAAAATGAACAGGTCGCATATGTGCCACAGAACAATCAACAGCGGCGCGATTAACAGGAAGCGCCACCGTGCGGGAGGTTTGATGAAAACGACGGTGGCCAGGAAAAGCGCCGCCCACAGGCTCAGGTTGTACGAGACGGTGTCCGTCGGCCTGTTGCCGGGCAACTCAAACATCTGGTCGCGGCCGTACGCTCCGCCCACGGTTATCCGGGCCGCAACTACGAAGTCGCCGCGGTCGACGGTGATACGGTAGGACGTGTCCGCCGACTCAAACGCATTGGTGACGGTCTGCGAGACGGACGCCAGAAAGCGGCTGTAGGCCGGCAGTGCTTTCCCCCAGAGCCACCCCACGGGTATGTAGAGTACCAGGAAGATGACCAGAACGAGTATGATCTTAACCGGTCTTGACAAATTTCTCATACCACAGGTACCAGAACGCGGCACCGAGCGCGATTATGACGAACTCCCACACGTACAGGTGCATGGTGTCAAACAGGAACGCGGAGGATGTGCCCGCATACCAGAGGGTGAGGATACGGACGTAGTTGAGGAACATGATCAGTATGACGGCCAGTGTCAGGCCGATCAGTTTCGGACGCCAGCGGGCGGGAAAGGCGATAATACCGGCCAGCACGATGGCCAGCGCGTAGATGCCGTTGCAGCCCTCCGCGATGTTGACGCCGAACTCCGGGCTGTGAACCGACGTGCCGCCGGAAACAACGCCGTTGTCTCCCATCAGCCTGAGAAACGCAGCCGAGGACCAGGCAAGGAACTCGTTGAGCGGCATGATTACTTTGAAGTATACGGCCGGTATCATGAGGATACTGAAAATGACCACCAGCGTCAGGCCGAACCAGAGGTATATCCGAAACAGCGGCCAGTTGGCCTTTATGATGTGCCGGAGCCGCCCGGGGGACGGGCGTGGTTTCGGCCTTCGTTTCCTCTTTGCCATGCCGCCTTTCCCGGTGTGCCGCGTAGAACGTGCCATAGGCAATTAACGCACCATAAAGCCTGCACACAAGAGGTCAGAGACAGGCCGTCCGGATATGGGGAATCCGGGCGACCCGACGGGCCACCCGGATTTCCTGTTTAACAAGGCAGACAAGACACGGCACACCGGCGGTCAGTCTCCCGGAGTGATCCACAGGTGGGCCATGTATGCCAGCATTGTGGCGCTTATGAGTGTCCCGACGACGTCACGCAGGGGCACGGAACTGGAAACCAGAAAAGCTATGGCCAGCCCTATGACGGCCAGGCCCAGCGTAACCGCCAGCACCTTCCAGAAGACGTCGGGAACAAACAGCCGACCGTACATGGCTATGCGTTCGCCTTAGCTATGACCGTCCGGCGCTGCCTGACCACCACCGTGATGACGGTCAGGACGAGCAGCGCGAAAATGATCAACCCCCACTCGGAGAGGGTGGGGATGGGGGCCAGGTCCGGCAAGGTGAGCCCCACGCGTGGGCCGGCTGCCCCGTCCTCGAGACCGAACGTGATAGTGGCTGGGGAGGAAAGCAACCACGCGTTGGTGGCATTCTCCCAGTCCAGTGCGACGACAGTATCCTCGACCCTGGTCACGACAAAGCCTGCACTCGTAAGCGAGTCCTCCAGCATGGTCGCCGCCTCTGTTGGTGTGGCACCCGAAGCGAGGGTGGCCGTAACGGTATGCTCATTCAACGTGAGCACGAGGGTGCCCGGATCCGTGACATCAGCATTCGGCAGGGCGCAAACCCACTCGAATATCCTCTCGCCCGGTATTGCCTCGGATACTGCAAAGCTAGCGTCGACGTACGTGTCGTAATCGAGCTGGTTGTCCTCTATGTCGACCATACTGATGGGGTCTTTAGGTTCCGTGCGGCCCGTGATGTTGATGGCGTTGTCGCCATTGGCTTCAGCCTCCCAGCCCTCGTCCGTCAGATCCGTGAGGATCAGGTTTCGGGCCTGCTCCTCGGTCAGTCCCTGAACATAATGGATCACATTGTATGTTGTCCCGTCTTCGCTTACCGCTGTCACGGTTATCGTCATCCCTTCCGGAGCTACTTCGCCATAGAAGTGCAGGCTATAGCTGCCGGTCTTGGCTTCAGCCTGCTGGGAAAGCGCGGTGAAACTGGCAAACAACAGGGCGACAAAGACAACAAGTATCCAGAGAGTTCGATTCCCGTTTTGTCCATGCCTCATAAGAATATTCTCCTCTGTGTATCCCCGGTCGACGAGACGCGCCGGGAACACATCGGTTTAATTGCTAAACGTTGTTACATTAGCAGTCGAAGCTTCAGCCGGCGAGCGGAGGCCCGCGAGGTTGCAAGGGCAACAGATATTGGTTTCGCAAACACGCGGGCATATCTGTTTCCGGCAGGCGTGGAGCCACTGCGCAGCCTTTCAGCAGGCGCAACGCGGCACCCCTCACACATATTGCCTCGGCCAGTGAAAGCAGGAGCGCGTTGACGTAGACGATCAGGAAGGCCACAAAGCCGTACCCGAGCGAGCCTGCGACCATCTGCAAAAACCGGTTGTGGCCATGCTCTACCGGAACCAACCCGTGGCTTAAACCAGCCGGCTCAAGCGCCAGCACAACAACTATCCAGCCGAGCGCTATGGCCAGCGGGCTGAACCCGAAACGACGTGTGAAGAACGCCCCCAAATATGTGTACACGGCCGGGATCGTCGTCAGCATGACAAAACCTGTCAGCGACGGAGAAATCACGGTGTTGTCAAACAGCGTGGAGAAGAGAAAGAGGCTGCTACCCCAGACGGCGCCGCAGTAACCGGCCTTGCGCGGACGCAGAAATCTGACCGCGATTACCAAAGGAGCGAAACTGATCCAGGCCAGCCACGGATGCGCAGGAGATGCGACGGCAAGAGCCATCGTACATCCACCTGCCACCGCTGGCAGGTAGCGCACGGCCCTGAAGACGAACTTAATAGATAACTGTACCCTTGCCCTGTCGGCAGCGACAGTCACACCCAACTCCCCCCGACAAACAAAGACCTTAGTGGGAAGGCCCCAGGATCGGATTATGCCGCAACGAAGCTTACATTCGTCCGGCTATGGTGCGCTCAGTGTGCTGATGTAGGGTGTGTAGCGAGATGAAAGTCGAAAGTGCTGGATCTCGAATTATCTATAACATATCGCGGGTCGTGTGTCAAGGGAATAGTGCAAACATCACTATTCTTGTCGTTTTTGACTTCTACAGGTGTGAATGCGGCTTTTAAGAACGTGATGCAGGACGTATCATCCGAGCATTACATCTCGCCCCACGTGTTGACGTCGCGGACCACGCGGCTGCGGTGGCCTTCCTTTGAATTCAGTTCGATATAGTTGTAGACAGCGATATCCCAATCGACGAAATCCCTGACGTTGGTGACTTCGCGGGCCACGATGGCGGCCTTGCGAAGTTCGCCGATCTCTTCCTCGATATCGGCACACCCCGCGGCCAGCCATTCGGGCTTGCCCGTTTCCATGCAGATGGTGGCGACAATGTAGCGGTCGATATAGCGTGCCTCTGAAAACATCTGCTGGTCACGTAACATCTTGACCGCTCTCTCGACCAGGTGCACGAGGTTCAGGCGGTAGTCCAGTGAAGCTTTGAAGCTCACCAGGTACTGCCCGCTATCCAGGCGTTGCACGGTCACGTCCCGGATAGGGTCGAAAAGGTCGCGGGTGGCGGCAATCGCGGCGTTCGGGTCAGAGGCGTGCAGGCAAGCGCGCCCCTCGTTCTTGCAGAACTCCAGGACTGCCTCGGTGTATCTGAATCTGTGGATCATGGTTACTCCCGGATTATCGGTAGAGACGGCCCGGGGCTTGAAGGCCGGCGGTAATCTTACTCGCTGTCAGGCTGGTAATACCAGTGCCATGATTCCCAGTGCAGGGAATCGGCGGCGGACTCAGGAAAGGTCTGGCGGAAACCGAAGCCGGCGGCGTGCTCGGCCAGCCAGGTAAAGCCGGCGGTCCCGGCAAACAACGCCTCGCTGGGTACCAGGTCGACCGCGCGGCCGGTGTGATGCTCCGAATAGCCGGCGGGGGCGACCATGGAGAGAATATGCTCTATCGTTTGCCCGCCGCGGAGCCGTTCGAGGATTATCCGCTCCTGGAACTTAAGTGAGCGATACCCTGAGTCGGTCAGAAGCTGAATGCTGTCACCTTTCGCCGCCCGCGCCATGCTGACAAAGGCGTCCCGGGCATCCGGGCGGAGGTATATACGGTAGTCCTCGTACGTAAACTCATCCGGCAGTCGAACAAGTTCGGTATCGACGGCAATCCGGGTCGAATCGAGCCGTTTGCCGCACCAGCGCGCGGGAACCGCGTAGTCGTTCTTGCCGATGGTCACCGTCTCGGCGCAGTCTCCCGCCGGTGCCGGCCCGGGGAAAAACAAGAACAGCACGGAGAGAAGGCCGCCGGCTGCCAGTGCCGAACCGACCTGGAGGAATGCCGAGAGTTTGATGCGGGAGCGCACTGTCAGCCCGTGTACCGGAGGTTGCTGCCGGAGCAGGTCAGTATCGCGGTATCGGAATCCAGAGAGGCCGCGAGGACCTCGGCGATAAAGAGAGTGTGATTGCCGCACGGCACCCGGTTGACGATTTTGCAGTCCAGGTACCCCGTGGCGCCTTTCAGCAGCGGCGACGAAGTAGCCGGTGAATCCTCGACGCTGGTGGCCTTGAGTTTCTCGTAGCCGGATTCCGCCGGGCCGTAGAAGGTCTTCGCGAACGCCTCCTGACCTTGAGCGATCAGGTGGACAACAAAGCCGTCGATATCCCTGAGCAGCCGCGCCGACTGGTGCTTGTCATGGATGGCCAGGGCGACCATCGGAGGTTCGGAACTGACCTGCGTCAGCCAGCTCGCGGTGAAAGCGTTTCCCTGTGAGCCCTTGCCCAGAGTAACCACATATACACCGTATTCCAGCTTCTTCAGGACTTTCTGAATCTCTTTGGACATAACGGAGTCCTTTCTTGGCGTGTGACAATTGCGCGGGGAACGATAGTACAGTCGGTCGGGCGGCGCAATGTTTATCGGCCGGCCGTAAGACGAGCGCACTCAGAACGTTGCGATACCTGATAGGTTTGCGATGGTCGGACACCGGTCAAGGCCGCTGTAATTGTAAATGCAGCAACAGATTAAGAGGCAACCGGCAATCCTTTTTTAGTTGCCTGTCGGCGAGTGATTTAGTAAATTGAAAGCTTAGGTTGCATTAACAGCAGTTCATTGATTCAAGGAAATGTTTTCCTATGGCGATTGAGCGAGAAAAAATAGAGACGGTCTTCCTCGAAGAGGAAATGAAATCGTCGTACCTCGATTACTCCATGTCGGTCATCACCAACCGCGCCCTTCCGGACATACGTGACGGCATGAAGCCGTCCAATCGGCGCATCCTTGTGGCGATGAACGATCTGCACCTCAATCCCGGCCGGCCCCACCGCAAATGCGCGAAAATCGCCGGCGATACCTCGGGCAACTACCACCCGCACGGTGAGCAGGTCGTTTATCCGACGCTGGTGCGCATGGCCCAGGATTTCAACATGCGCTACCCGCTGGTCGACGGACAGGGGAATTTCGGGTCGATAGACGGAGACGATGCCGCGGCCATGCGGTATACGGAGGCGCGCCTGACACCCATCGCCGTCGAGATACTGGCTGATCTCGACAAAGAGACGGTCAACCTGATAGCGAACTATGACGCCACCTTACGGGAGCCTACGGTGCTTCCGGGCAAGTTCCCCAACCTGATCTGTAACGGCAGTTCCGGGATTGCGGTGGGCATGGCTACAAACATGCCGCCGCACAACCTCAGGGAGATCAGCCGGGCCATACTGCACGTGATTGACAACCCGGATTGCACGGTGGACGACCTGCTGGAACTGGTACCGGGTCCGGATTTCCCGACCGGCGGAATCATCAACGGCCGCGAGGGTATTCGTGAAGCCTACAGCACGGGAAAGGGGCACATCCCGGTCAGGGCCAAGGCGGTCGTCGAACGCATGCGCAACGGCAAGGAAGCGATTGTCGTCGCCGAGATTCCCTTTCAGGTCAACAAGGCGAACCTGCTCGAAAAGATAGCCGATCTCGTGCGGGACAGGCACATCGAGGGTATCTCCGACCTGCGTGACGAGTCCGACCGCGACGGCATGCGCATCGTGGTTGAGCTCAGGCGCGAAGTGCCGGCCGAGATCGTGCTGAACCAGTTGTACGCGCGTACGACCATGCAGGTGACGTTTTCGGTGATGATGCTCGGACTGGATCACGGCATTCCGAAGCTCATGACGCTAAAAGAACTGGTCCAGGCGTTTGTGGATCACCGGCACGAAGTGGTGGTCCGCCGCACCGAATACGATCTGCAAAAGGCGGAGGATCGTGCGCACATTCTCGAGGGTTACAAGATCGCCCTGGACAACATCGATGCCGTCATCAGTCTGATCAAGAAGTCAAAGGACACGCCCACGGCCCGAGAAGGCCTGATGGCGAATTTCAAGCTTTCCGAGAAGCAGGCGACGGCCATCCTGGAAATGCGGCTGCAACGCCTGACCGGCCTGGAGCGCCAGAAAATCGAGGATGAGTACCTGGGACTGCTCAAGAAGATCAGCGAGTACAAGGCGATCCTTGACTCCAGGCAACTGCGCCTGGAAATCATCAAGGACGAGACCGTGGAGCTGGAGAAAAAGTACGGCGACGACCGGCGCACCGAGATCCAGGAGGCGGCCGAGGAACTGACGGTGGAGGACCTGATCGCCGAAGAGGAGATGGTTATCACCATTTCGCACCTCGGTTACGTCAAGCGGTTGTCCGTTTCGGCCTACCGCAAACAGCACCGCGGCGGCAAAGGCGTCATCGGTATTGCCCCCAAGGAGGAGGACTTCGCAGAGCACCTGTTTATCGCCTCCACCCACGACTATATCCTGTTTTTCTCGAACCGGGGTCGATGCTACTGGATCAAGGTGCATGAAATCCCGGTGGGCGGCAAACTGGCCAAGGGCAAGCCGGTCGTCAACCTGTGCGGGATGGAGAAAGGCGAGACGATTGCGGCGTTCTGCCGGGTGCGCGAGTTCAGCGACGACAGGTTTGTCGTCATGGCGACCAGGAAGGGGATAATCAAGAAAACCGCTCTCTCGACGTTCAGCAATCCGCGCAAGGCCGGTATCAACGCCATAAACATCAGCGAAAACGGCGACGAGCTGATCGACGCCGCCGTATCGGACGGCACCTGTGAGATCGTCCTGGCCACCCGCAAGGGGATGGCCATCCGCTTCCCGGAGGACAAAGTCCGGTCCATGGGCCGCACGGCTTACGGCGTGAAGGGGATCAACCTGGGCAAGGGTGACTACTGCGTCGGTATGGTCGTTGTCCGCCGTGACAGCACGCTGCTGGTGGTCACCGAGAACGGTTACGGCAAGCGAACCTCCATACAGGATTACCGCATGACCAACCGCGGTGGCAAGGGCGTGATCAACGTCAAGGCCTCGGACCGTAACGGTGAGGTGGTGGCCATCATGGAAGTGCTCGACCAGGACGAGTTGATCCTGATCACACGTCAGGGCATCGCCAACCGCCAGGCGGTCAAGGATATCACGGTCATCGGCCGCAACACGCAGGGCGTACGCCTGATTTCGCTGCATACCGGCGACATCGTCACCGACGTCGCACGGGTGGTGAAGGAGGAATAACAGATCCGCTGAAGCGGGGGAGGTTTTATGGGGGAAAACCAGGAGGAAAAGGAAGTGCGGTTTCTAGCGGACGTTCCGCTGGAATCGCTCGACGACGATCTGCTGGGGTGGGGGCGGCTTGCTGATAATGTAGTAGATGCTCTGCTATTGAACAGCGGTAAGAAGGGCTATGTGGTCGGGATAAAGGGGAGTTGGGGTTCAGGGAAAACCACGTTTCTGAATTTCGTCCGTCTGATATTTGACAAGCTCTCCACGGAGAAGGGCATAATCGTCTTTCGGTATAACCCCTGGCTGTATGCCAACGAATGCCAACTGCCGAACTTCTTCACTGAGCTGGGTAAAGTTATATGGTGGCAGACCGCTGAAGGAAAACAGAAGGTGGCCGGTGAGTTGGCGGGGCGGCTCGAAAAGTACGCGTTGTACGCGCGTTCTTTAGAAGGAACGGGCGTTGGCCTGACACCGGTCGGGGAGAAGCTGTCCCGGGTGCGTCGGCTTTTCGAAATGATGGCCATGTGGCTTCGGAAGCGGGCGGGCCAGAACGGACGACCCCTGCTTGAGCTTAAGAAGGAAATACAGAAACGTTTGGATGATCTGGCGAAGACGGTAGTAGTGCTGATAGACGATGTCGACCGCCTTCCGCCACAAGATATTTGCGACGTGTTTCAAGTAGTGAAGAACAATGGTGATTTCAGGGGTCTGTCATACGTGCTCGCGTATGATGAGGCAGTGGTGAGAGCAGCACTGAAAAGGGAGTATTGTCAGGAATACGAGAGCTTCATTGAAAAGATAGTGCAGATTGAATTTGCGCTTCCGCCGCCCGACAGAGTCGTTTTAGGAGAGTATTTCACGTCCACGCTTGACACGGTACTGGAGCGCCTTCCGGCGACGGCCGAACAATACTGGTCGGAGCAACGCTGGTCGAACTGCTATTTGCAGTACATCCGGCATTTTGTCACGAGCTTTCGCGACGTGAAGCGGATTGTGAATGGGATCTGTCTTAACGCAAATCTCGTCTGCCGTGACAATACCGTCGAAGTAAACCCGCTGGATTTTGTAGCCGTGGAAACCATCAGTGTATGCTTCCCTGACGTGTACGATTTTATCCGCCGGAATAAAGGTATTTTTGTCTATGTCGATGATCCAACGGACCCATTTGGCGTTCCGCGAAAGGAAGACAAACTTGCGCGAAAGGCGCTCGATGACACTTTAGACCGTGTAGAAACCAAGTACCGTCCTCTTCTCGATGGGCTGCTGAGGGATCTGTTTCCGCAGCTTCAGCATTGTGACGATGATTGGAGTCCGGATACAGCGTCTGAGCAGGAATGGCTTCGTGACCTGCGGGTTTGTTCCGCGAAAATCTTCGACCGATACTTCTTGTACGCAAACTATGTGGGTGACATACCAAATGCAGACGTGCAGTTCCTTATCGCCAATCTCGGGCACGTGAGCGGTTGCCGCACAGCGGTTGAATCGCTTGCGAAATACTATTACACTCCCGGGCTGCGACGGCTGCTTGAGCACCTCGAGGCGGCGATGCCTATGGTCGTGTCCGCCGGGACAAATCCTTCCAACATAGTAGCCTTCCTTTTCGACGTAAGTGATTATCTACCCCGGGACGAAGGGGTAATGGGGGGAATCCCCATACGTTTTTGGCTAACGAATTTGGTTACACAACTCGTTGCTGGTTCCAGCGATGAAGCGAGGGCTTACCTGCTACAGCAGGCTTTCGCGCAATCCGAGGGTGTGTTTGGACCACTGGCCGTGTTTGCTGTTGCTGCCGTGGAGGCAGAAAAGCAAACTGGACAGCAAGCCTTGGCCCCCGCAAACTCGCAAGGGATCCTCTGTCGGCAAGCTGCTGAGCGTGCCCTGGCCTGGATGAAAGCCGGGGCCCCCCTTGAACATCGGCATCTTGTCTTCATACTCAGGGTCGCAAAAGATTTTTCGGAACCCAAAGAGTTTGAATTCTCCCTCCGTGGTATGCTTGAAGATGACATCAACTTCCAACGCTTTGTGACGCGGTACCTTGTGCGTTCGGAGAGCGTCGCCATAGGGCAAATTGCTGGGAAGGTGGACTACCGATACGATTTCCCTGCGCTGGAGTATATTACCGATCTGGGTGCTATTCGCCGGCGCATGCGTACGACTCTTTTGGCTCCAGATGCGCCCGATGAAGTCAAGCTGGCGTTCGACGTTTTCCTACGGGACTTTGACCGGTATGTACATGACCCAAAGCCTTGGAAGCGGACTCGTCTCTAGGCCACGCCCATACGTGTTTTGCGCCATGTGCGGAGCATTGGGTGCTTTGGTTGCGCGGGCAGATCACTATCCCGCGATTTGCCTTTGCGGGCCGGGGGGCGTATCTTGGCCGGATGCCGTACCTGGGTGAGCTTGCCGCACTTGGCACCGCGTTCTGCTGGTCGTTTACGGCCGTCTTTTTTTCCGAGGCCGGGCGGCGCATAGGCTCGTTCCGCGTCAATTCCATCCGCCTGCTCTTTGCCGTGACGATCTACTGTATTGTCCTTCTTGTCACCACCGGCCGGATTTTTCCCGAGGATCTCAACAGCAGCCAGGTCTTCTGGCTGGCGCTGTCGGGCTTCATCGGCTTGGTGCTCGGCGACGGGTGCGGGTTCAAGGCGCTCGTCATGATCGGACCGCGCCTGACCACGCTGCTGTGGTCGACGGCGCCGATCATGGCGACGGTGATCGCCTGGTTCCTTCTTGGCGAACAACTCGGGCTGCTTCATCTCGTCGGGATAGGCATAACAATAGCCGGACTAAGCTGGGTGGTGCTGGAACGGCGCTACGGCGGATCGAATCAGTTCAACCTGCATCGGGAGCACCCTGATTCCGGCACGCTCTTAAAAGGCGTCCTTCTCGGGCTGGCGGCGGCGCTGGGGCAGGCGGCCGGTCTGGTGCTCTCCAAACACGCCATGCTGAACGCGGGAGGTATCCTCGATCCCATGCCGGCGTCGTTCATCCGGATGCTGTCATCGCTGATTGTCATCTGGCTGTTCGCCGGCCTCAGCGGGCGCCTGCGTGCCAACGTGAGCGCATTCAAGAACGGTCGGGCCGTTCTGTTTGCGGCCGGAGGTGCGACGATGGGCCCGTTTCTGGGAGTCTGGCTGTCATTGGTGGCGGTGACCATGATTCCGGCCGGTATTGCCGCCACGCTGAACGCCGCCACGCCGATTCTGATCATCCCGGTCGTCATAGCGTACTACCGGGAAAAGGTGACCTTTCGCGCGCTGATAGGCGCGCTGCTTGCCGTGGGCGGCATGGTGCTGCTCTTTTTCGCCGATGAGCTATCTGGATTATTCTAAGTTTCAGGCCTTTCTCGCCCGGTATTTCAGCGAGCGGGCGGCTGGCCCGACCCGGGACAGCGGCTATTTTGACATTATTCGATTCTTCGGCAGGGACGCGGTCGATCCGCGAGACATTGCCGTGCGCTGCGTGCCCGGGCGTTATCGTTTCTCGGACACGCGCATTGCCCGATTCGCGGATGAAATCGCGACGGAACTGAGGCGGCAGGGGCGGCTTCTGGATGGCCCCACTGTAATGAAGCTGGTCTCGTTCGATCCGTCTGCAAGGCCGCCGATAATGGCCGTACAGGAGGCCGCGTATGAGCAGTCTTCCGGAAGCTGCTTTGCTCTCGATGTTGAGCACCCGCTGTTTGCCGATGCCGGAGGGACCCTGCGCGAGTACTACAAACCGCAGTGCCGCTCCCATGCCGTGACGGATAACCCGCTCTGCATATGTCTGGGCGTATCGGGCATGCTCCTGACCGCCGGTGCGCGAGGTCCGTTGGTGCTGCAAGTGAAGCGAACCGGGAAGGTGGCAACGCTGGCCGGGGAGTATGGCCCGTCGGTGGCCGGAGTGGTGGACTTCACCGACCGATTTGAGAACCTTGAACAATTGCTGAGGGCGCAGATGGCGGCCGAAATCTCCGAGGAACTGAACCTGCGTCCGGACGAATACACCCTGGAGCCTCTCGCGTATGCGCGGGAGATTTTCCGGGGGGAACGGCCGCAGTTGTTTTCGCTGATACGGACAACCCTCGACGCGTCCGGGCTGGCCCGCCGGCTGAACGGCACCGAACCATCGCGGCGTGAATTCGATTCGTTCGATCTTGTCGCCGCGGAGGCCCTGCCGCCCGCCCGGCTCAACTTCGAAGCCAAAATGAACTGGCATTTTGTCAGCGAGTACCTTGACACTCTGTGATGCGGGTGGGTTCGGCCGGTTTCCGCCGCAAAAAAAAGGCCGCCCTGCCAAGGGCGGCCTGGCGCTGGTCCGTTGAACGTCAGATGTCGACTTCGTCCTCGTCGGTCGACGGCCGGGTGGCGGCCTCGGTGACGTCGGCAATCTGATCGGGTCTCTTTCCTTTCAGCTTGCCCTTGTACTTTTTCAGTTGGCCCTTCATTTTGTCGACCGCCATGGCGATAGAACTGTACATGTCGTCGGTCTCGGCGGAACTGGTGAGAACATCCTTGTAGACTTTGACCTTTAGTTCGGCCATGCGGCGGTGCCGTTCCATGTCAAGGATCAGTTCGGCGGAAATGATGTTGTCAAAGTACCGTGTCAATCCGTCCATCTCAGCCTCAGCCTTCTGCCGAAGCTCCGGGGTGAGATCAAAATGGCGCGCCGTTATCACCTTCTGCATGCCGAGTCTCTCCTTTCCATGCCGGTTTAGTACTCTGGATTATAGTCAAAAAAGTGCTCCGTGACAATGTACCTCTTGGTTCGGGTGGACTGACGCATGACCACGGAGTGAGTGGTGGCGCCGTCGGCCCGGTAGCGCACCCCGTTGAGCATGTCGCCGTCGGTAACCCCGGTGGCCGCGAACATGACGTGGTCCCCCTGGGCCAGGTCGCTGGCCCGGTAAAGGCGGCTGAGGTCCTCGTATTCCGTGCCCTTGAGCCGCTCGGCTTCGTCGCCGAGCGGAGACAGCCGGGCCTGCATCTCGCCGCCGAGGCAGCGCAGCGCCGCCGCCGCCAGCACCCCGGCGACCGACCCGCCGGTGCCGACCAGCACGTCAATGCCGGTCCCGGGGGTGGAGGTGGCAACCGCCGCCGCCACGTCGCCGTCCGGTATCAGGTGAATGCGCGCGCCGGTATCGCGCACCCGCGCAATGAGTTCCTCGTGCCGCGGCCGGTCAAGGATCACCACCGTCAGGTCAGAGGCACCGTATTTCTTCGCGTTGGCAATGCGCTCCAAATTTTCCTCGATAGGGGCAGACAGGTCGATAACCGAGGCCGCCTCCGGCCCGACGGCGATCTTCTCCAGATAGCTCACCGGGGGCTTCAGGAAGTCTCCCTGGGGGGCCATGGCCACGACGGCCAGGGCGTTGGTACGTCCAAAGGCCACCGAGTTGGTGCATTCCAGGGCATCCACGGCGACGTCCACCTCGTCGGAGGTGCCGCAGCCGACCCGCTGGCCCGTATAGAGCATGGGGAACCGCTCCCGGTCCCCCTCGCCGAGGATAATGTTTCCCTTGAAAGCGATGGAGTTGAAGGCGTGGTGCATGGCCTCGACGGCGGCCCGGTCGGCGGCTTGGGCGTTGCCTCTGCCCATCCAGCGGGCGGCCGCCAGAGCGGCCGCCTCAGTGGCCCTCACCATTTCAAGCGCAAGATTTCGATCCACGATACGCGGTCATCCGATAACGATAGTCCATTGTTCTGTACGATTTACCGACCGGACCGGTTGATGATTTCTCGACTAAGCAATTCGTTTCCTGAACCGCGCCGGTTTTATCCTTAGCTCTTCGCGATACTTGGTCACGGTCCTCCGGGCCAACCTGATGCCTTCCTCGTTGAGCATCCGGAAGATTTCCTGGTCGGAATATGGCTTCTGAGGGTCTTCTGCATTGATGATTTCTTCAATGCGCTGCTTGACCGAGCGTTTGGAAACGTCCTCGCCGTCATCTTTGGAAATGCCAGTATTGAAGAAATACTTGATTTCGAACACGCCCAGCGGAGTTTGCACGTACTTCCCGCTTGACACGCGGCTGATAGTGGCCACGTTCATATTGACTATCTGGGCGATGTCCTCCATTATCAGCGGCTTGAGGAAGGCCGGGCCTTTCACAAAGAACTCGCGCTGTTCCCCGATAATCGCCTCCATCACCCTGATCATGGTCGAACGCCGCTGGTTGATGGCGTTCAGAAGCCAGCGAGCCTGCTCCAGCTTCTGCCGCACGTAGGCCTTGGTATCCGCCGGCGTGGCGCTGCCCCGCCTGATAAGCTGCTTGTAGCTCGCGTTGACGCGAAGCTGCGGAATGTTCCGGTCGTTGTGGTAAACGACGAAATCCTCGCCGTAGCGATCGACAATCAGGTCGGGAACAATCGGTGCCGCCGCCGGGTCAAAACGTCCGTAGGCGGGCGTCGGCGACAGGCTCCTGATGGTCTCCAGCGCCCGTTGCGCGCGTTCGAACGGCACGCCCATTATCTTGGCTATCTGCAGCGTGGATTTTTTCTCGAGATCACGGATGTGTTCATCGACCAGCCGGTAGGCCAGCGTGTGCTCCATCTTTTTTTCCCGGAGCTGGATCAGGAGTGACTCCCGGAGATTGCAGGCTCCCACCCCGGTCGGGTCGAACTTCTGTATCAGTTCGAGAACCCGGCTGATCTTCTCCTCTGCAATTTCGAGCTCGGCGGCCATCTCCGGGACAGAGAAGGCCAGGTAACCATCCGGGTTGATGTTGCCGATGATGTACTCTCCGATGAGTTGGTCTTCCTCCGACAGCCGCAGGTAGGACAACTGCTCGGCGAGATGGTCGTAGAGGTTCCGGGAGGACGCGGCGGTCCCCTCCAGGCGCGATTCTTCCGTCTCACGGTGTTCCCGGACCTTGTATCCTTCCTCGTCGTCGAACAGGAACTCGTCCCAGTCGAAATCGTCCGACTTTTCGTCGTCGGCCGGCTCGTCGGGATCGCTCTCCTGCTCTTCGGCGGTGTCCTCGGCCGGTTCTTCAAGCTCCTCCACTTCCTCCAGCAGCGGATTCACGGCCAGTTCGTGACGAAGCGTCTGCTCCAGCTTGAGCAGAGGCATTTGCAGCATCTTGAGCGACTGTATCAGCTGCGGGGCAAGGGTCAGCCTTAGTGATGTTCGGAGCTCGAGTTTCATGGTCTTTTCAAACGCAGTATTTGCTTAAGTCGACATTCCGGCAAGGTGTGTTCTCTGCAACTCAATATCGGAACCGTGGCGCAACCGGTTTATACGGTCATCCGACTTCGTTCATTTATTCAACAAATGTCCGGCGCCCGTTCTAGTTAAGCCTGAACTTCTCTCCCAGGTAGATTCTCCTTGCCTCGGGATCATTGGCCAGGTACTCAGAGCCTCCCGACTTGAGAATCTTGCCGTCACACATAATGTAGGCTCGACTGCATATCGACAGTGTTTCGCGGACGTTATGGTCGGTAATAAGTACTCCGAGTCCACGTTCCACCAGGCGGCGAATGATCTTCTGGATGTCTTCCACCGCGATGGGATCGATCCCGGCAAACGGTTCATCCAGGAGAATGAACTTTGGTTCGTTAACGAGAGCCCGGGTGATTTCCACGCGGCGGCGTTCGCCGCCGGACAGGGTATAGGCCTTGTTTTTTCGAAGGTGAGCGATATCAAGTTCACCGAGGAGTTCTTCCAGGCGGGCGCGCCGCTGCTTGTTGGTCATATTCCGGAACTGCAGGATGGCCATGATGTTGTCCTCGACGGTCATTTTCCTGAAGACCGAGGCTTCCTGCGGGAGGTACCCGATACCGAGACTTGACCGGCGATACATCGGCCACCTGCTGATGTTGGCGTCGCCGAGAAAGACCCGTCCGCCGTCGGGCCGGATAAACCCGATAATCATATAGAAGGTGGTAGTTTTGCCGGCTCCGTTGGGGCCGAGCAGCCCGACGACCTCTCCCGGTTCCACTACGATCGAAACGTCGTCGACGACCGCCCGCTTCCGGTAGTACTTCAATAAATGTCTCGATTTCAAGATTGTCATGCTATCAATATACGCCGTCAGGAAGGTCAAACACAATTTTATTCTACACGGGAAGCACAAAATTTGCTTACGCTGCGTATCCCTCGTGGAAATAATGCTTTACGGGCGCGTATAAATGGTATTATGTACTACCCAGTTACCCGTAACCTGGCGATTACCAAGACCAGAGGCAAAGGATACCCATGAAGAGATCGCTCGTTCTCGCCGCCCTGATCGCTCTGGTGGCGAGTTGTGCCAAGTCCCCGCAGGAGCAGCAGCAGTCCCTCCTTGATGAGGGAACGAAGCAGATTGAGAAATATCAGTTTGCCGAAGCCGATGAGACATTCAGCAGGCTTACGGCTGATTTCCCTGCGTCGCCGGCAGGCCGGTACGGATCCGGGCTGGCCCTGGAGAGCCAGTTCCTGTTCTATGATGCTTTACAGGTTTATATGGCCGTCATCGAGGTGGCCCCCTCATATGCGCCCGCCCATGCGGCGGCGGCTCGCGTGTACCTGCGGCTGGGCAAGGCGGAGCATGCTGTCCGGAAATACGCGGCGGCCGCGGCCCTTCCGGGCTGCGATCCGCTCGTCCGCGGTCGGCGGGTGGCCGCGCTGATCCGAATCAGAGACTTTGACGCCGCGGAGGAGGCGTTGCGCGGCGCGGTGGCCTCCGGGCTGGGCGAAGGGCCGGTCGACATACTTACTGCCCGTCTTCAGGTGCATCGCCAGCAGCGAGATTCCGCTGCCGCGACGTTTGAGCAGGCGCTTGCCGCCGGAGTAGAGACGCCGGAGTTTTACGTCCTTGCCGCCGAGTATTGCGAGGACCGGGGTCTGGTGGATTCGGCCATGATGTTCAGCGCGAAATCGCTTGAGGCAGGTAAACCGGGTTTCGAGCGCCGCCAGGATCATTTCTTCCGATGCCTGGAGCACCGGTACCTGTATGATGCCCGCCGGTTGATGCAGCCGGTGGCGGCTCAGGATCACACCGGCTCGGTAATCTCCGTCATGCGGATGCACTACTACTGGTCCGAGGGGGACAGCCACGCGGCCGAGAAAGCGACCGCCAGGTTCTGGCAGCTCCACGATGGCAGGATCAGCCCCATCATTTACGACATGAAGACTCGCTGGATGATATCTGACATGATGACGTGTATAGGTGACCTGGACATGGCTCGTTCCAACGTGGGTCGGTCCGATTACGTTCAGTCGTTTCGGGACTTCATGAACGATGAAATCGAGTTGGTGGGGCAGATCATCCCTGATCTTCCATCGTCGCCGGTGATGATGCGCGGTACCCAGGGTTTCAAAAAAGGGGAGAAGGAATTCTGGCTGGCCGATCTTTTCATGTTGCGCCGCAACCGCATGATGAAGGAGTTCAATGCAAGGGTTGACTCGCTGTTGGCCGAGCACGGCAGCGACCCATCGTGGCTGACCGGGCTGGCGGACGTCTGTGCTCGAAGGCTGTCCGCCCTGTACGACGACGCTGAGCAGTACTACCGCCGGGCGTTGCAGCACGACCCTTACTACCGGCCGGCGCTGGAGGGCTGGGTCGACATGTACCAGCGGCGCCAGATGTTTGCGCAGGCGCGGGACGTCATGAAAAACCATGCCCCTCTGGTCGATGCGTATCCGGATCTGCTCCTGCGGCAGGCCGCCATACTGGCTCGAACCGGTGACCTTGAGGCCGCAAAAGAGAAGTTCAGGGCAAATTACATGCATGACCGGGGCGACCTGGCATGGTACGTAGATTTTGCCGACGCCCTGGCGAGGAAGGACGACCTTCAGGGCGCGGCGGAGGTCATAACGCTGGCCGTCCAGGCAAATACGGAAAACCCCGACGCATACGTAGCCGCGGGCAGGTGGCAGGCTGACCGCGGTGAGTACGACACGGCCCTGGTGCTGGCCGACAAAGGTCTGGCTCTCGAACTGGAAAACGCCGCCGCCGGGGCGATCAGAGCCTGGTCCCTCTGCGGGCTGGGCGAAACTGAGAGAGCCGGGGAGGAATTCGAGCAGCTGCTGAAATCGGCGCGCGGAAACGTGGATGTCAACACGTACTACTCGCGGTGTCTCGCCTCCACGGCGACCGATTTTCGCAAGGCGGAAAATCTTGCGCGCACGGCCGTCTTTCTCGACGGTGGCTCTCTGGCCTCACTGATGAACCTGTGCCACGTCTACCTGCAGAGCGACAAGATCGACTTCATGCGGGGCGAAGCCAGCCGCGCCAGCCATTCGTACGCCGACAGTCCGGACGCCTACTACTACATCGGGCTGGCCGATTTCAGGAACGGCAAACCGGCGGCCCGGGAGAACCTCGAGAAAGCAATCGACCTCGGGCTCTGGGGAGAAAAGCTCGTGCAGGCCGAAGACATGCTGGCTAAACTGTAAGACGACGGTTCGGGAGTTTTCGGTCCAGGCTCGGCGTCGGGCCGGAGCCGAATGAGCTTCCGGGCCGGGGGAGCGGACGATCATGCCGATCAGCGAGAAGAAGGTGCTTATCACGGGGGCGGACGGATTTATCGGGTCTCATCTGGCTGAACTGCTGGTGCGGCGCGGTGCCGAAGTCCGGGCCATGATCTGGTACAATGCGTTCGGTCACGCGGGCTGGCTGGATCAGACCGAGCCCGCCCTGAGGGAAAAAATCCGGATAGTCCCGGGCGATATCCGTGATCCGGACGTTGTCTCGGATGCAACGGCCGGCGCCGATATTGTCTTCCACCTCGCCTCGCTGGTGGCCATCCCGTACTCCTACCGGTCACCGGACAGCTACGTTGACACCAACGTCAGGGGGACGCTTAACGTGCTCCAGGCGGCCCGCCGCCATGGCGTTGCCCAGGTGATTCACACGTCGACGTCGGAAGTATACGGCAACGCGCAGTACGTGCCGATCGACGAGAACCATCCCCTCGTGGGGCAGTCCCCGTACGCGGCTACGAAGATAGCGGCCGACCAGCTTGCAGTTTCCTTTCACTGCTCGTTCGGCCTGCCGGTGACGATTCTCCGCCCGTTCAACACGTACGGACCCCGCCAGTCGGCGCGTGCGGTCATTCCGACCATCATCGTCCAACTGCTGGCCGGTAAGCGCGTGATCAAACTCGGCAACGTCGTCCCGAAGCGAGACTTTACGTACGTCGATGACGTTGTCGAAGGATTTCTCGCCGCCGCCGGGAAGGATCGCACGGTCGGTGAAGTAATACAGCTCGGTTCGGAGACGGAGATCTCCATCGGTGACCTGGCGCAGAAGATCGCGGACCTGATGGAGGTGAAGGCAACAATCGAGACCGATCCACAACGGGTCAGGCCCGAGGCCGGAGAGGTTCAGCGGCTGCTGTGCAAGCGCTCAGAGGCCGAACGGCTGCTCGGGTGGGCGCCGACGGTGCCGCTCGAGGCGGGACTTCGCCGAACGATTCGGTGGCTGGCCGACCATCGGGATCTACCCGGCTACATGGCTGATCAGTACGTGATATAGAGAACGGGTCGAAGGGTTATGCAGGCAGTAGTGCTGGCAGGCGGCAAGGGAACGCGGCTCAAGCCGTACACGGCTGATCTGCCCAAGCCGCTGGTTCCGGTCGGGCAGCGCCCGATCATTGAAATACTACTGACACAGTTTCAAAAGGCCGGCGTCAGTACGGTCTATCTGGCCGTCAACCATCTGGCACACCTGATCCGGTCGGTGCTCGGGGACGGCAGCCAGTACGGGCTGGACCTGCACTACTGTGTTGAGGACCGCCCGCTGGGGACGGTAGGGCCGCTCAGGCAGATAGACGGTCTGCCGGAACACTTCCTGGTGGCCAACGGCGATATCCTGACCGACCTGGACGTGTTCGACCTGTACCAGGATCACGTTCAGTCGGGGGCCCTGCTGACGGTAGCCACGCACCGGCGCCGGGAGAAGATCGATTACGGTGTGCTCGAGGTGGGCGCTGACCGCCTGGTGACCGGTTTTTCCGAGAAGCCGGTACAGGAGTTGTCAGTCTCGATGGGGATGTACGTATTCTCGCGGTCGGTCCTGGATTTCGTTCCCGAAAACGAGCCGTTCGGCTTCGATGACCTGATGCATCGCCTCCTTGAACGCAACCAGAGAATACGCGCTTTTCCGTACGACGGCTACTGGCTGGACATCGGCCGGCCCGACGATTACGAGCGGGCGCAGACGGATATCGATCGGATCAATACGTGGTTGGTGTGAGTTCGGGGGAGGTTTCCCCGCGCCTGCCGAAGGCCGGGCCGGGCACACTTACATTTGTTGACACCGCCGGGGCGCGGTCATATACATATGGCCGAATTGCGACTATGGATGGAAACCAGGTTTTCGTGTTCTTTAGACAAGGGAAGGTACAGGTATGAAAGGGAGCTTCGCGATTCTGTTACTGGCTGCCCTGGTGGTGGGGTGTGGAGGCTCAAAGACGGTCACACGGCTGGACCCGGGGTCGACCACGGACCTGAGCGGTAAGTGGAACGATGCCGACTCGCGGCTGGTCGCGCAGGAGATGATCTCCGACTGCCTTTCGCGGGCTTGGCTGACCGAATACGCCGCCGCCCAGGGGAAAAAGCCGGTTGTGACGGTAGGATCGATCCGCAACGAAACCAGCGAGCACATCAACACCGAGACGTTCACCAAGGACTTCGAACGGGAATTGATCAACTCCGGCCAGGTGCGCTTTGTTGCCGCCAAGGATCAGCGCGCTGAGATCCGCGAGGAACGCCAGGAGCAACAGGAGTTTTCCTCTCGCGAGACGATGAAGCGGTTCCGCGAGGAGACGGGCGCCGATTTCGTGCTGGTCGGCTCGATCAAGACGATCATTGACCAGGAAGAGGGCACGCGGGTGGTGTTCTACCAGACCGATCTGGAACTGATCGATGTTGAGACAATCGAGAAGGCGTGGATCGGCACCAAGAAAATCAAGAAGGGGATTACACAGGGTAAGTGGAAAACGTAAATGACGCGGGCCTGTCGATCCCAGCATTTTCGAATCGGCGCGGTGCTGTTGATCGCGGCGGGTCTGTCGGCCGGCTGCAGTTCGCTGGCAACCCGCCGCGGCTTTTATGATCCGGTCATAGCCGACGTCAGGACCGGGGACTACGAGGCGGCCGCGGCAAAACTGGAGGTAGCCAGGGAATCCGGCCAGTACGCCAACAAGGACCGCCTGCTGTATTTCATCGATGCCGGCCTTGCCGCCTACTACGCGGGTGACGCCCAGACCAGCAACGAGAAGCTTCACCTCGGCGAGACGGCCGCCGAGGAACTGTTCACCCGGAGCATCTCGAGAGCAGCCGCGACGGTCCTGCTCAATGACAACGTTCTCGAGTATGCGGGCGAAGATTACGAAATCCTCTACACCAATCTCATTAAGGCCCTCAACTACCTGGCCCTGGGGAAGTTTGACGACGCCTTCGTCGAAGTCCGACGGGCCAACGAGAAGCTGGAACTGCTCGAACTGAAGTACGGTGACGCCGTCGCCGCCCTGCAGGAGGGAATCGACAAGGACAGCGCCGGCTTCGGCATATCCTATGAAGCCGCGCGCGTGCGCTTTCACAACGACGCTTTTGCCCGCTACCTGAGCATGCATCTGTACGCCGCCGACGGCAAGTGGGACGACGCCCGGATCGACTACGATCTGCTCAGGCAGGCGTTCGCCGTGCAACCGTACGTCTACGGTTTTCCCATGCCCGACGTCCGTTATCAATCCGAAGAGGGGGCCATCCTCTCGGTGGTGGCCGTGACCGGTCTGGCTCCAAGAAAGGAGGCCCTGAACCTGCGCCTGCGCACGGACAAGGACCTCGGTTTGGTCCAGATTCTCTACACCGACCCGCAACGCAAGGACACCGAGTACGGGCACCTGCCGCTGGACGTACGTGCCGACTACTATTTCAAGTTTGCGATTCCGGTTCTTGTGCCGCGCCCGTCCGTCGTCGAACGCATTCGCATCCTGGCGGGCACCGATCCTATCGGCGAGCTTCAACTCCTGGAGGACGTTTCCAGCGTCGCCGGGGAGACGTTTGACGCAAAGAAGACGCTCATGTATATCCGTGCGGTCGCCCGGGCGGTGGCCAAGGGGCTGGCCACCCACAAGCTCAAGGAGCAGTCGGACACCGGCGGGCTGGAGGGCTGGCTGAAAAAGCTGGCGATCGACGCGGGCGCCGACCTTACTGAAAACGCCGACCTGCGTTCGTCGCAACTGCTGCCCGGCCGGGTCCACGTGGGTGATTTCGACCTTGCGCCCGGTACGTACGACATCACGGTCGAATTCTACGCCGCCGGCGATCAACTGATCACCAGGAAGCGGTTTCCCGAATTCCGGGTCACCCGGCGGGGTTTGAACCTGATCCAGGCGCATCTTCCCAACTGACGGCCGCCAGGCACACGGCATCGGATCACACGTTGACAAAGATGTGTACGTAACGTACTCTTGGAGGACCGTTGCACGGGGCAGGCCGTTTCATCGGTCCGGACTAATCGGCAACTCCAATAGATGTACGGAGGGCAGCCATGAGCAGAAAACTGATCGCAATAGCCATCTTTGCGTGCCTTCTCGGCGGTCGAGAGGCGGTGCTCGGCGGGACCGAGTGGGGGCAGATTCATCCCAACTTCAGATTGAACGTCTCGGAACGGTTTCGCATGACCACGTGGGACAACACCATCGACCGTGATTGGTGGTCATCTGACTCCCGTTCTTTTGTCCGTCAGCGCATAGGCGTAACAGGTCAGTGGTTGCCGTCCGACCGTTTCGAGGCGGCCCTTAAGTTGACCAACGAGTTCCGTTACTATTTCGTGCCCCAATACTGGGATTTCGATCTCGACGAGGTCATTGTCGATCAACTATACCTCCGCTGGCGCAAGGCCCTGGGACGTCCGGCAACCATAACGGTGGGGCGTCAGAACCTCATCCTGGGGGAGGGCTTCGTGATGATGGACGGGTACCCACTGGACGGATCACGGACGATCTACTTCAATGCGGCCCGCCTCGATTACCTGTTCGGCGCGGACAGGCAGTTGACGCTTTTCTACGTATATCAGCCGGAGAATGATGACCTGTTGCCCATTATCAACGATCAGGACAAGCAACTGATCGAGCAGCCGGAGGTCGGGTTCGGGGTGTATTTTGCCGGGCCCGTCGGGAAAGCAGACCTGCATGCCTACGTCATACGAAAGAACATGCGGGCTACTTACTCACGTCCGAACCAGTCCGAGATCAACACGGTCGGCGCTCGGGTCACGGGAGCGGTGATGCCGCGTCTTTCCGCGACCGCGGAGGGAGCCTACCAGTTCGGCAAGTACGGTGACGCTGACCGATCCGCCCTGGGCGGGTACGGGTACCTGACCTATGCGACGGCATGGCCGGCCTACCTGCCCGGCTCATTTACGGGCGGTATTATCTACCTGAGCGGCGACGACCCCGGGACCGGCGACCATGAAGGCTGGGATCCGGTGTTTGCTCGCTGGCCCAAGTGGAGCGAATCATTCATCTACACGCTTGCGAATGAACGCGCGGTCGCTTACTGGACGAACTTCATTTCCCTGCATGCGGGTGTTCGTTTCGATCTGCCGGATGACATGCAATTGCACCTGGTCTATCGTCACCTGATGGCGCCCGAAAGCCCGGACGCATCGGCCGGTTTCCCCTATGGAACCGGCAAAACCCGGGGGGACATGCTGATTGCGAAACTGGACTTCCGTATCAGCAAGTACCTGTCCGGCCACATTCTGTGGGAGAGTTTCAACCCCGGGAACTACTACTTCAGCCGGGCGAACCGCTACCCCTACGACAGGGCGGACCCCTACCACTGGGCCCGGGTCGAGTTCCTGTTCAAGATATAGAGTCCCCTCCCCGGTCCGGGACACCTCCGGCGGCCGGGGCGGGTCTGAAAAGGCTGAACACGGGATTAACCACGAGAGAGACTATCATGCCGATTGTCCCCGCCTGGGGGGAAGGCGTCCCCTGGAGGTAGGTGATCAGGCAGGCGGCCAGACCCAGTACCGAGGAGGAGATGGCGCCGAATGCGTTCACTCTCTTGCTGAACAATCCCCAGATGAAGGGTCCGAGAAAGACTGAACCGATAGCCCCCCAGGAGATTCCGAGGATGGTGACGATCGTGCTGGGCCTGAAATAAGCCAGGACGACCGACAGGAGCACGAAGAAGGCACTCAGGATTCTCATCAGGGCGGTCAACCGCCTGTCCGATACCTGCGTGTTGATGAATCCCGCATACAGGTCCTTGGCCACCGACGAACTGGAGACCAGCACCAGTGCCGCCAGGGTCGACATCGAGGCCGCCAGAATCAGCAACAGAATCAGAACGGACAGGGATTGCGGAATGACGTTGGCCAGCAGTTCAGGCATCAGGACGTCGAATATCGGTTTTCCGTCGGCGAAGGCCTTTGGGGTGACCTCAGGTGAGAGGAAAAAGCGCGTGGTGGCACCCGTAAAATACCCGATGCCGGTGATGAGCACCGCGAAGACGGTAGACGCCACCATGCCGATCCGGATCGAGCGTTTGTCCTTGATGGCGTAGAACTTCTGGACCAGTTGCGGCATGGCGAAGGGCGCCACGCTGGTCAGAAACACCAGGGAGAAAAGCGGCCACAGGCCGGGTGGCCCGACCGCCCGGGTCAGTTTCGGGTCGATAGACGAAAGCCCGGCCGTAATGCCGGCAAGGCCGCCGGCCTTGTCGACGGTGCTCCACAGCAGAATGAGCACGCCGACGATCATGATCATGCCGAAGGTGACGTCGATAATAGTCATCGACTTGTACCCGCCCATCACTAGATACAAAGCGGTGAAGAGTCCCATGAACAGCAACGCTATGGGGTAACCTACGTTGAAGTTCGACTGGAAGAGGTACGAGAGGCCGATGAACACGGCAGCCGAGTAAGGAATGAAGAACACGAATATGGACGCCGACGAGAACAGCTTCAGGAACCTGCTGTTGTACCGCTTCTCCAGAAACTCGGGCATGGTGGCCACCTGGTACTGCACGGACATTGCTTTGATTCTGGCCCCGAGCAGCCACCAGACCGCCAGCACCCCGAGTAAGGAATTTCCGACGGCAATCCACAGGCCGGAGTAACCGAAACCCCAACCAACCTTGCCGGCAAAGCCGATAAAGAGAACCGCCGAGAAATAGGCTGTCCCGTATGTGAATGCCGTCATCCAGGGGCCGACTTTACCGCCGCCCAGAAAAAAGTCCGAAAAAGACCGGGTTCTTCTTAACCCGACGACACCGATCAGCAGGGTCATCAGGGCAAACGCCGCAATTACAATCGCCTTTACAAGCATCTTTTCTCCCCGGTTCGTTCAGTACGCGAGATGGACTTTGTCATCGGGGCAGTCTGGTTACCGGGATGGTGGGTCGGGGCTTGTTCAAGGAGCATAACGCCTGTCCACGGTCGCTGTTGCGTGAAGTTCAGTCTCAAGGTAAGTAAGGTTAGTAATGACGTTGGGAGAACACAAGTATCAAAACCGATCCGGGATGCTTTGAAGCTTCATTGATTCGGGAACGCCGCCACGCGCCCGCCCAATTGTGACCGATTAGGTCATGTTATCACGTGGTCACTTTTCAGGAAACGAGGTGCCGGCAAGGTGGCGGCCTCGGGTGTGCTCCAGGACCCGGACCGGTTGCAGCCGGGTCGAACGGGCGTCTTGCGTACGGTGCTTAGCGGAGGACTGTCAGTGCGGCCGGCCTCTTCAGCCGCAACGGTAGTCAGCCAATGAGCTGCGAAAAGTCATCGTACGGGATTACCGGCCAGGTTTCCGTTTCGAGGATGCCCAGGTTGTTGATGTCGGCGGCCACCCTGAAGGCCACTGCCTGGTCAGGGGCATCGAAGATAGCCAGGTAATCGTACCGTCCGAGAGTCGCGTACAGGTCCTGGACTTTCACGCTGTGCTTGGCGAAGACCTCGAGCGACTCACTGACCTGGTTGGAGAGGTCGGGGTGCAGCTTCTTGGCGTTCGGGTTGATGGTCAGAGCCATGATAAAGGACACCATAGATGCTCCTTGGGCTTACAGATTGTAGCCTACTATACAAGAATGACGGGCGGCCATCAACGGATATGTTTCCGGGGCGTTGCCGCACCCTGCCGGGACCGGTCCGGCCAGGACCTACTTCAACAGCATCATCTTTCGCGTCTCGACGTAATCCCCGGCCTGAAGGCGGTACAGATATAGTCCGGTTGCGACAGGTTCGTTGTGCGCGTCGACGCCATTCCACTCAGCTTCGTATTGTCCCGGGGGGAGTGTACGGCTGACCAGGGTGACGACCTCCTGACCCAGGACGTTGAGTACGGTAAGCCTGACGTGCGTGACGCGCGGCAACGAGAACTGGACCCTCGTGCTCGGGTTGAACGGGTTCGGGTAGTTCTGTTCAAGGCTGTAGGTCTCCGGTAGAATGCTGCCCGGGACCGGCTCCACGTCGGTTCCGATCTGATTGAGCAGAACCGACAGGCTGTCGCTGCCTGCGTTTGCGGTCACGACGTCCATTGTGCCGTTCCCGTTGAGGTCGGCGGCAAAAAGGCCGTGTGGGTTGGAGCCTGCCGCATAGACCGCCTGCGGGGCGAACGTACCGTCGCCGTTGCTGGCCAGTACGGAGACGTTGTAGTTGTAGTAATTGGTAGCAGCCAGGTCGGGGTCACCATCGCCGTCGAAGTCGGCTGCCACGACCACCCGGGGACCCTCTCCGACCGCATACGGCGTGTACGCCTCAAAGGTACCGTCACCATTGTTAAGCAGCACCGAGACACTCTCGTTGTAATGACTGACCGCTGCCAGGTCCATGTCGCCATCAGCGTCGAGATCCGAAGCGCACACAAACTGGGCGCCGAGACCGGCGGCGAAATCAGTCTTCGCGGCGAAGGTGCCATCCCCGTTGTTCAATAGGATCGACACGGAACCGACCGTATCAGGAGGACCCGACCAGTTGCTCACCGCCAGGTCCATATCCCCGTCGGTGTCGAGGTCAGCCGCCACGATCCCCGCCGCGTCGCCGGTCGGATATGAGCCGCTGTTGGTGAACGTACCGTCGCCGGCGTTCAGCAGGATGGTCGCGGCATCGGAGTCGGCGTTTGTGACGGCCAGATCGAGGTCCGCGTCGCGGTCCAGGTCGACCGCGCACAGGAACGTCGGCCTGCCGCCTATCGAAAACGCTGTCTGAGCTTCGAAGGACCCGTCTCCCCTGCCCAGAAGGACAGAAACATCATCTGACAGCTCGTTTGCCGTAGCCAGGTCAGGATGGCCGTCGGCGTCCAGGTCGGCGGCGATGACTGCAACGGGATCGTCACCTGCCGGATAAGCGGAAAACGGGACCAAAGTGCCCTCTCCATCGTTCAGGAGGACGGAGACGCTGTTGGACGACCGATTGGCGGTTACCGCGTCGAGATCGCCATCGTCGTCGAGGTCCGCCACCGCCACCGACATCGGCTCATCGCCGACCGCGTAGCTGACCTGCGGTTCGAAGTAGCCGGCCTCGTGCGCGGCGGTTGCCGTGAATGACCAGCAATGGCTGCTCTCGAGGGGCAGGCCGTGATACGACAAGATGTCTGTGGTCAATGTAACGGTGACGACCTCTCCGGCGGGCCAGTCGGTCGCCGGATCAAAAGTCACCGTTCGCGTCTGGTCATCGTAGCTGTAAATCCCGTCGTACAACCCCATACTCGTGCCGTTGACGGGCATGGTCGCAGAATCAAAAACTGCCCCGTCCATGTCGATGTCGAAGGTTACCGAAACGGGAGCGGATACGGGCACATTCAGGGCATTCTGGACCGGTCCATGGGCGAGAAAGTGGGGAATGTTCGTGTTTATGAGAATCGAGACGTTCCCTGCGCCGTAGCCTGCCGTGGCGACGTCGAGGTCTCCGTCTCCGTCAAAGTCGGCCGCAACGACGGCGGCCGGTCCCGGGGCAACTTCGTAGCTGGACCTCGGGGGGAACGTCGCGCTCCCGTTGTTGAAAAAGAGGGATATCGTGCCCGAGCGTGTGTTCCCGATTATTACGTCCTGTGAGCCGTCGCCGGTGAGATCGGCCGCGTACGCCGTCCACGGTTCGCCGCCGACGCCATAGGTCATCTGGGGGGCAAAGGTGGCGTTGCCGTTATTCTTGACGAAGGACATGCTGCCTGAGTCAGTCGGCCAGGAGCTGTTGGCGGAAACCAGGTCGGCATCACCGTCGCCGTCAAGGTCGGTCACGTAAATCTCGCGAGGATCAGGGCCGAGATAGTATTTCTCGGACCAGGTGAAGGCACCGGTCCCGTCATTCAGCAGGACTATAGCGCTTTGCCACACGCCCCAGACCGGTGTGACCAGGTCCATGTCGCCGTCGTTGTCAAGATCGGCAGCGCAGACCCCCCACGGAGAAGGGCCGACATAGTAATCAGTACGGGGGGCAAAAGTCCCGTCGCCGTTGTTCAGCAGCACGGAGACATTGTCCGGATCCCCATTTGAAACAATGAGGTCCAGGTGGCCATCGCCGTCGATATCCTCAATCTCGATTGCCGTCGAGTAGCTCCCGACCGGGTAAACAGAATCGGGTGTGAATGTGCCGTCACCATTGTTGAACAGCACGGTCGCGCTGCTTTCCATGCGGTCGGCCGTGGCCAGGTCAAGATCACCATCGCGGTCCAGATCGCCCGCATGAATTGATATCGGCGAGGCGCCCACCGGGTAAGTGGCATCCAGGGCAAATGTACCTTCCCCGTTGTTCAGAAGAACGGACGCCTGGTTGTCATAGTAAAGAGCACCCGCCAGGTCCTGATCACCGTCGCCGTCGAGATCAGCGGCATAAATCTGGTAGGGGCGGCCGCCGGCTGGATAGTCGACGTGCGGTGCGAAGATGCCCGTACCGGTATCGGCTGCTGCCGTGAACGACCAGGAAAAGCTGTTCTCAAGGGGGGACCCGCCGGATGACTGGATGCCCGTTGTCAGCACAACCGTCACGACTTCACCCACGGTGAAGACCTCAGCCGGTGTGAAGGAGGCCGTGCTTGTCCCGCCATCATAGTTGATGACCCCGCTCTTGAAACCTGCGGATCGCGTGTTAACCACGAAGGTGGTTACGTCGATGGTCGCCCCGTTCATATCGGTATCAAAGGTCACCGAAATGTCCGCTGTTGTCGGCACGTGGAGTCCGTGCTGAGACGGCGAGGTGGATACGACCTGCGGGCCCTGGGCGAAAACGGGTCCGCGTAGAACGAAAGCCGCAAGCGGGAGCGCTGCGGCGGCAAGCCGAAAAAGTCTGCGCATGTTCCCTCCCTTAAGGTGAAACGCCTGACTAACCCTGCGCACTGAACTTATCTAATGATCTGACAGAGACTGACCAACTGAATGATACGTTTGAAGTACACACGCTGCCTGTCGCTACTGACGAGTGACATCGGGCGCGAGTTCTTGGCCCGGGGTCATCAGGCGGAGCGTGATGCACCTCGCGCTTATCTAATTTTACCGATTTTGTCCAAAATGTCAAGCTCGCAGGCGACACCAATGCCGGCACGTGCTTTGGAAGAGCAACAGCCTGGCGGTCATGACACTCGTTGAGCCGTTACATAGGCCAACGGCGGCGTCCCCCGGAAGACGTCCTCGTTGACCACGACAAAGCCGCTGTGACCGATAAGCTCCGTAAAGCTCTTCACGGTGAACTTCTGGTAGGCTCTGAAACCCGCCAGGCTCACGACGGCCGAGGCAATTCGGGAGCGCAGGTTCTCCCCATGGCAGTAACTGAGGGCAAAGAGGGTCCCGTCCGGTTTCAGTACGCGGTGAATTTGCTCAAGCGCCCGCTGAGGGGCTTTCATGACGTGGAGCGAGTTGACGCACAGGACGACGTCGACCCGGCCCCCCTCGAATTCAAGATCGTAAGCGTTCTGCACCGTGAAGGTGACGTTGGTGATGCGTTCCTGGACGGCTTTGCGTCGTGCAATCTCGATCATTTCCGGGGCGATATCGACGGCGTCGACGGTCTGTACCTTCCGGGCGAGAGCCAGGGCAATGGTGCCGGTGCCGGTGGCCACCTCGAGCAGATGTTCAGCATACGGCACGTCCCATATCAGTCGGTCTACAACGTCCCCGTAGTCGGGCAGAAACCTGGCCATGAAGCCGTCATAATGGCGCGCGAAGCGCCTCCAGAAGCCAATGTTGTCTGCCTGCACGTCTTTCCGCGAATGCCCAGGTCGGATTGAATATGGTAACGGTACAAGGACCGGCGGTTCAGGTCAAGCCCGATGAACCCCGCGGGCGGAACTGCAACCACAGACAGGAACCAGACTCCTGTGCCGGGCGGTTCCCCGGGCGGGCGAATCGGGCGGGGCCCTTGCAGGCAGAGTAATATGCTATATAACAATCAGTTAGGGTGTCACTCGGCCGATCCGCGGCAGGGTGGGCGGCCAGGACATTCCGCCGCATACTCTTAATATTTAAGAGGATTCCTGGGATGTTGTCGGCGAGGCGAGTTGGAGCGGCCCTGAACCCGTGCCGGGACTGCCAGGAAGTAGGAAAAAAGCTCCAAACAATACAAAGATCATCTAAGAAATCCCTTGACAATTCCGGGGTTTTGGCTACCTTCCTAAAAGAAGATAAAGAATAGGGATATGGTCTATTATCGGACAGCTGGTGCCTGCTTCTTTCTCTATGCGAAATTGTGAAAGGGTTCACAATCCCGCCCCCGTTGCCGCCCGTTTCAGCCCGGTCTACAAGGGGAATCTGAAAACGGGGCTGGTAATGTGTATGTTAATTATCGCCGCGGTCGGCGGTTTGCGCGCTCAGAGCGGTACGCCTCTGGCCGTGCCGGCGGAGTTTGTCCGTGAGTTGTCCCTGCCGGGGACCCTGAATCACTATCTGAGGCCCGGCCGAATCCTCGTTGATCGTACGTCGGATGAGGTGTACGTAGCTGATCCGGGGCACAACCGGATCGTTATCCACGACGCTGAGGGGGTTTTCCGTTACGAGTTTTCGATCAGCCAGCACTGTGGTGCGCCGAGGGATATCGCGGTCGATTCCCGCGGCTTGATTTATGTTCTCGGTTCGAACCGCGACGGGCAGGGTGTCTTTGTGTTTGACTACGACGGTCAGTTTCTCCGCACCCTTGATTTCGGCCCGGCGTTCGACGGTGCAGATTATGACCTGCGGACGATCGCTATCGACGGCCGGGATCGGCTTTACCTGCTTGATGAGCGGGGTTGTCGCGTTGTCCGATATTCCGCGGACGGGCGGGCGGAGGCCGAATTCCCGGTGGCAGGCAGTCTGGACGAGAAGGACAGACGTGAACTCGTATTCGGATCGCTGTGCGTCTCGGGAGACGAGGTTTACGTGCCGGCAGCCTCGGCGGGCACCGTCTATCGTTATGATCCGGACGGTCGACTGCTGGGCACAATCGGCTACAAGGGTAACAACCTCGGCGAGTTGAATTTTCCGATCTCGGTGGCCGTGACGGGTGACGGGATCGTCCTGGTGCTGGACAAGCACCGCTACGCTGTGGTCTGTTTCACTCCCGACGGCAAGTTTCTCGCTGAGTTCGGAGGAAAAGGGGTCAATCCCGGCTGGTTTTATCATCCGACGTGGCTGGCCGTTGACGGCAAGGACCGCGTATACGTCGGCCAGATCTTTCAAAACAGGGTACAGGTCTGCCGTGTGCCGGCGATTGTGCGTGAAAGGCAGCGCCGGTTGCAGGGCGATCGTGCCGTTGAGGGACAAGAACTTTCCAGGTTGGTGAGATATAGCACTGTCAATGAGAGGTCGTTTGGCGGCGGTGCCGGGGGGGCACGGTAGACCTGGCATTACATCTTTGATACTGCAAGTTAGATTAAGAGTACAGGGTAACAAACTCAGCGCATCACTGAATCAACCACTGTAAGGAGGTATGCAATGCGTAAACTACTTCTGCTGGCAGTCGGCATCTGTCTGGTGGTAAGCGGCAGCAGCTTCGCTTTCCACGATGCAGGTGTCGCCCACTGTAACGGCTGCCACACCATGCACAACAGCGAGGACGGCGCGTTTGTCGACCCGGACAGCCCGGATGGCAACGCGTGGTTGCTCATGGACGAGACGCCGAGTGACGTCTGCCTGTCCTGCCACGCGACCAGTCGGGGTGCCGTCTTCGGCGACGACCCGCTGGCCCCGCCGAATGTTGTCGGCGGCGGCAACTTCGTGTTCCTTCTTGAGGATAACCTCAACGACGGGCACGGTGGCGCTACGGAGCCGATCAGCGGCGACGCGGCCGGTCATAACGTCGATGCGCCGTCGAAAGGCGTCGGCGCGGACGCTACGCTGCTTTCGTCCCCGGGCGGTGGCTTCCCGTCTTCCGAATTGGGTTGTTCGAGTTGTCATGATCCGCATGGCAACACGAATTTCCGGCTGCTTTACGGCGTCGGTGTTATACAGGACGGCCTGTTTACATTCACTGAGGCCGCCCCGGTGGCCGAGGGACTGAGCATCAACAGCGGCGTAGAGGCCAATGACAGTCACACTGCCTACAAGTCGGGCATGAGCGCCTGGTGTGGTAACTGTCACGGCGACTTCCACGCTCCTCCCGGCTCCAAGATGGTCCACCCGACTGACCGTGCTCTGGGCGGCTCCATTGCCACCAACTACAACCTTTACAACGGCACGGTGGATCTGACCGGTGGTGCTCAGGCCACGGCGTATCTCGCAGCGGTGCCGTTTGAGGATGGGGCGAATACGACGACCTCGACGGCCGGGCCGTCGTCGGGGAGCAGCCGGGTCATGTGCCTGACCTGCCACCGCGCCCACGGTTCATCGGCACCGAACGCCGGTCGCTGGGACTTTAACATGACTCTGCTCGAAGAAGACGGGTTGGAGTCGGGATCGTACGCGATTCCGGATCCGTACGCCAGCCCCAACCAGCGTTCGCTGTGCAACAAGTGCCACGTGAAGGACGCTGGTGACGAGATTCTATAAGAGGTAGCCGTTACCAGTCCCGTGTCCCCGGGTTTCCCGGGGGATTGGCACGGTACCGAACACACTCAGAACGCCCGGGCTGACAGCCCGGGCGTTTTGTACGGGACGGGTCAAACGGTACGTGGCGTGAGACGACGACTTTTCAAACGAGCCGCCGCGCGGATGGCGTGCCTCTTTGCGGGGGCTGCTGCGTTCATCAGCCTGGCACCGTGGCCGGCGCCGGCTGCGTTCTCGCAGGCGTCAAGCCGGGCTGAGAAGGCCCAGGTGGTCGTCTATATTGAGACCGCGGTCTCAACGGCCGAGGGCGTCAGCCTGGCCTTTGACTCGATTGTCCTGGCAGGCGACGACGTCGAGGTTTCCCTCGCGCTCCGCCGCACGGCGGTCAGCTCGATTGATGACGCCGGACGTCAGGTGCTGCTGGCCGAGCAGGCCATTCAGCCCGGAGCATATGAATGGCTGCGTCTTTACGCGCACGGCGTGCCGGCGGTGACGGGTGATGCGACCACAGGGGTGGCCGTGGCCGGGGGACGCATAGACGTTGCCGTTGACCTGGAGATCGGTCAGGGAACGGCAGAGCCGGTTTTCCTGACCTGGACTCCAACGTCGGTGCGGCGCGACGGCGGCGTCTACGCCGCCCGGGTGGCCTGGAGCCGGGCCGATATTCCGCCGCCGGGTTCGCTGGTGTTTGTAAGCAACGAGGGGTCGGACAACCTTTCCGTGGTCAATCGCTTTTCCCGGCGGGTCGTCGACGTTATCAAAGTGGGGCTGGCGCCGCGTGGATTGGTTTATTCCCCGTTTTCGCAGCAACTGTTTGTGGCCAACTCCGGTGACAACAGTATCGACGTTATCGACGTCCCGACGAGGCAGCCTCTGCGCACGGTGCCGCTGGTATTCGGTGACACGCCCAGCCGCCTGGAGCTGTCACCCGACGAGCGGCTTCTGTACGTTCTCAACTACGGTTCGAGCAGCCTGGCGGTCTTCGATACCCAATCGTTCCAGGAAGTGGGGCGTTACAGCCTGGGATCGAGCCCCGTCGGCATAGCCACCAACCGGTTGAGCGGGTACGTCTATGTTACCAACCGGCTTTCCGATAACGTCAACGTCTACGAGCCGGTGAACCAGTCGGTAACGACCACTTATGCCGCAGGTACTTCACCCACCGAATTGATTCTAAACAGCCGCGCGGGCTCCCTTTACGTGTGCCATGACGGCCAGCGGACGCTCACAGTATTGAATGCGCGGACCGGCGAGCAGACCGGTACGATGAACCTCTGCTCGGAGGCAACGGGACTTGCCTACAATCAGACTTCCAACCAGTTGTACGTGGCCTCGGGTCGCTGCTCGGAAATCGGCGTCTTCAAACCTGAGAACGAGCTGAACGTCGGCACGGTGCGCCTTCCGGACAAACCGGGGCTGATCACAATCGATCCCGAGAACAGGCAGTTGTTCGCGGTTCTTCCGGAGGCCGACGCCCTGGCCGTGGTCAACATTATCACCCGGGAAATGACGGCCGTCATAGACACGGGGCACCGTCCCTACCAGGCGGTGGTGCCGAGGTAAGGTATGATGTCTGACAGGCTTTCACGTCACGGATATGGTCATTTGGCCGCGGGCCTGGCCCTGGCGGCGGGCCTGCAGTTTTTGCCCGGGACGCCGCACGCCTCGGTCCGGCTTCCGGAAAACCTTCGCGGTAATATCCGCATCACGGCCGTCGATTCGGAATCGGGGGATCAGGAGAGTCGGACGCTCAACCAGGAGTATTCGGTCAGATGGGCCAAAAGCCTGGTCCCGTACCTCGAGGCGCGGGCGTCACTGCGCTATCATGACGTAGGCGTTGATCAGAGCCTCGGAGCAAACGTCTGGCGGCGCCAGTTTCAGCCGGCGGCCGAGATAATCTGGAACCACCCGGTCTTTGCACTGGGCGGGACGATTCGCCGTCAGAAATCCACCAGCAACAACGAAGCCACCAATCTGATCAGGGATAACCTGGGGTTCAGCTTTTCCACGCGGTTGGTCAAGTACCCGGTCCTGACGCTTCGGTATGATCGCAACCGGACGTTTAACGAGCTTGACCGCTCCGAGCGCGACACGCGTGAACGGCGCATCCAGGCGGGTCTTGACTACCACCTTCGCAACAACAGCTTTTATTACAGCCTGACGCGGCGCTCCAGTGAAAATCTCAGCACGCTTCTCGAGGTCACCGAGACCCGGAACCTTTTCCGCTGGGTTCAGACGTCGCGGCTTCTTGGCGACCGGCTGCGCGTGAATTCCGGATATAACTTCAGCTGGCGTTCCCGCTCGACGGAACAGACGGGGATCGACCCGGTGTGGGAGCCGGTCCCGTTTTCTCGGGCGCTGTATGCGTTCGACCCGTCTCCGGATTTCGGAGAGCTTGACAGCCTCAGTTCGCTGGCAGACGGCAACATCGATGACCCCGTCCAGCCCGGCATAGATATCGGCGAAGGACACCGGGATCACAACATCGGCGTCGATTTCGGCTTCGAGCGACCCGTTGGCGCACTGTATCTGTATACCGACAGGCCCTCCGGTTCGATTCTCAACTGGCAGGTTTTCACGTCGAGCGACAATCTGACGTGGCGGCCGGTCGCCGTATCGTCGGCGACGTTCAACGTCAGCTTCAATCGCTACGAGATCCTGTTTGAGAAGCAGGACACGAGGTACGTCAAGGCCGTCAACTCCGGCTTCAACGACGAGGTAACGGTTCTTGTCACCGAGGTTCAGGCTCTCGTCGAATCCGTCGAAACGCGCACCGAAACGAAAAAGGAGTGGTCTCACATGGCTGATTTTGGCGCCACGTACTTTTTCTCGGATCGCCTGGAGTCGTCGTTCGACGTTACGTACCGCCGGGAACCGCGCGGGGATTTCAGCGACAGCCGTGACCAGTTGTACTATTCATTTGCCGCCAAGCACTCGCTGTCCAGGGTGATAAGACAGGTCGCGCAGTATCAGGCAGGGTACGAGGATTTCAAGGCCCGGGAGGCGAGAAACGAAAACGCCAGCCTGTCGTACACGCTGCTCGTTACCCCGCTCGAGACGCTCGATTTTTCGTTTTCGGCGATCACGCGGGTCAATTATATTGGTGACGTGAAGTCCCAGGAAACCAACAACCTGTTTCTTGAAAGTAACGGCCGGGTTCTTGCCGGGCTGAACGTTGCGGCCGAAGTCGGCTACAGCCGCAACAACCGTTACGATTCGCAGTCGAAGTTCGACACCTGGACCTACCGGATAGCCACGGATGCCTACGTCACCGGTTCGGCCGACGTGGTGCTGTCGTACCTGTACCAGACGACGGCGATCGCCTCGACGGAAGATACGCGAATCCGGCGGCAGTACCGCGCCGACCTGAACTACCGCATGACCGGTGCCATCTTGCTGCGCGCCCAGGTGACGGCCAACGATGACAAGGACAGTCGGTACGTTTCCCAGGAATACGCCGCGAGTTGGAACGCCACGCGAAAGCTGACGCTGGGCGGCACGGTGACGTTGAACGACAGTGACGACGGCGCGGGCAGCGCGCGCAATAACGTGCGACTGAACTATCTTATAAGTCCCCGGACGACGTTGTTCGCCAGCTATGCCAGCAGTGAATTCTCACTGGCGGGCAGATCGAAAACGACGTCGTTGCAGGTGGGTCTCAAATCCGGATTTTGAGGAAAGGGGCGGGACGCAGCCTATGGTCAGATCAGGATTTGCGGTGCTGGCGGCGGGCTTGCTGCTTGCGGCGGCCGGTTGCGGCGGCGGATCAACGGTCTTCCTTCACCCGGAGTACAACTTCCAGGTTCTGGAACGAGTGGCCGTGATCCCGTTTGACAACCTGTCCAAAGACCAGGGGGCGGGGGCGCGCGCGACGCGCGTCTTTGTCACCGAGTTGCTGGCCGCAGAGGCATTTGACGTCGTGGAGCCCGGCGAAGTGACTCGTGCGCTTGAGGAGTATGCGACGGTTCGCACCGCGGAGCTCACCCAGGAACAAATCGTGGGCTTAGGCAAAGCACTGCGGGTGCAGGGCATGGTCCTGGGTACGGTGACTGAGTCAACTACGCTGCGAAGCGGCGGTTCGGCGGCCAGTACGGTCACCATGGTTGCGCGTATGGTCGAAACCGAAACCGGGGCGACGGTCTGGTCTGCAACCCAGACCTCGGGAGGGAGAGGCTTCTGGGCTTCGCTGTTCGGCACCGGTGACAAGTCACACGCCGAGGTAATGCAGGCCTGTGCCCGTTCATTACTGAACACTCTCGTGAAGTGAGTACGTAGTCGTGTGTACCGTCAGCCGTTGTGTTTCCTGCCTGCTTCTGGCTTTAGCGATCGCTGTGCCGCAGCATGTCCCGGCCGGTGAGAGTGGACCTGATGTCGGTGCGCCGTCGGCTGTCGGCCCGGTCCTGGCCGTGCTGCCGTTCGCGGACCATACCGACGAGGCGGACGCAAAGACCCTTTTCGTCTCCTTGATCGAAACACGGCTGGCCCGGGGAAACTTTGATCTGATCACCACCGACGATATTCGGGGGACGCTGCGCAGACTCCGCATCCGTTCGAGCGGCGGCGCAAGCACGGCCGAGGCCGCGGCGATTGTCCGCGAGCTTGGCGCCCGGTACCTGTTGCTCGGATCGCTGGATTTCTTTCTCCCCGGTGTGATCCCCGAAGCGGGATTTTCCGCTCGCCTGCTGGACACCGAAACCATGCGCATTGTGTGGGCCGCCTCCGTTGCCGCCACGGGTGAGGATTATGCGGGTCTGTTCGGGATTGGCCGGGTCACCTCCATGGAAATGCTGGCCGAAAAACTGGTGGAGAAGGCCTTTGCCGCGTTTGAGGAGACCGTCGACGCTCGCCGTGTCGCGGCCGAGCCACAGCCGGGCTCGCCGGTTTTCGCGGTCGTTCCCTTCGACAACCTGTCGGAGAATCGCCGTGCGGGGGAGATTGTCAGTTCGATAACGCTGACTCAGCTGGTCGCTCGAGGCGCCGAAGTAGTGGAGCCGGGGGCCGTTCTGGAGATTTTCCGCGCGGGCAACCGCTCCCCGAGAGGTGAAATCGACCTGGCCCTGCTTGAACAGGTGCGATCAGCACTGAACGCGGCGTACGTTATTACGGGCACGGTTGACCGGTTCCGCCCGGGTTTGCCGGCGGTGGAAAGCTCGGCACCGGAAATTGAGCTGGGCGGGCGCCTGATAGACGCCCGGTCGGGTCGGATTGTCGCGGCCCATGAGGTCAGCGGCCGGGGTTCGGATTCGAATACGCTGTCTGCGGTGGGCTCACGTCACTCGTTGGGTGCGTTGGCCGGCAAAATGATCGACCGTCTGCTGGACAAGCTTGACGTGGACGGGCACAAACGGCTTGCCGAGGGCAAGTAGGGTGGCATTGATGGCTGCGAATGTGACAGGAGGTCGGCGAACGAGGTGTTTCCCGATGTCGGCGGTGTTGGCGGGAGTGGTGATTGTCCTCCTGGCCGCCTCCGCCGGGCGCGCGGGTGCAGGTAACGAAACCGAGGACGTCGCGCTGGTTGTGGTCAACGGTGATACCATCTTTGCCCCGGACCTTGATGCCGTGTTTGTGGATGCACACGCCCGTATGGAAGATCAGACGCGGGAAACCTTTGACTACCGCAGACTACTGGACAAGCTCGTAAATGATCGTTTGCTGTTACAGGAGGCGCGCGCGCTGGATCTGGATCGGGAAGAGTGGTTGATCGAGCGCCTTGAAGAGTCACGGAGCCGTAACGCCATCCGGCAGTTCGTGGCTGATCGGTTCAAGCCCGACCTCTCCGTAACGGAGGCCGAGGTGGGCGAGTATTTCCAGGCGAATTACTGGCGGATGCAGATCCGCACCGTTTCGGTGGCCGAGCGCCCGGAGGCGGAGCAGTTGATCGCTGCCGTCGCCGGCGGTGCCGACCTGGACAGTATCGTCAAGGCCGTGTCCTTGGATATGTATCGACCCCGCGGCGGGCTGCACAACCTGAAGCACGTCGCCGACATCGAAAACGTGCTGCGGGAACAAGCGTTGCCGTTGCCCCCCGGTGAGATATCGGCGCCCTTTCCGTACCGGCAGGTGTGGGCGTTTCTGCGAGTCGAACAGACGGTCCCGGCCGACACCGGCGAGCTGGCGACGTACTCCGCGAAGATCGAAGCGGTCCTGAAGCAGCGCAAACTGGAGGTCGCCCGGGCGGAATTCATGGCCGAGCTGTCCTCACAGTTTCCGGTGGTCGTCGACAGCGCGGTTCTGGCCACGATATCGGCCGATTCGGCCGTATTGTTTAAGTCGGACTTTCTGGAAGGATCGGATGACCCCGTGGCCAGCGTGGACGAGAATCACCGGGTGATCGAGCGGCAGGCGCGCCGGAACGTTTCGAGGGCTGCCATGTCAGCCGGAGATCAGCCCTTCGACACTATTCTGCGGGGTGCTCTCGAGACTATCAAAGAAGACCTTGTTCTGAGCGCGGCGGCTGACAAGGCGGGGTACCGGGATAATCCCGTAGTGGCCGCCGAGTATGCGAACAGTCTGGATAGCGCCCTGATCGAGCGGTACCTTCAGGAGACGGTCGTCTCGAGGATAACTTTCAGCCACGCGGAGTTCGACGCTTACTACCAGGAGCACCTGGAGGAGTTTCGTGAGCCGCCCCAGTACCAGCTTGACCGGATCGAGGTAGCGGACGAGGCGGTGGCGCAGGAAATCGTACGGCAGTTGCAGGAAAAGGCCGACTTCGACTTTGTGGCGAGAAAATACGGCGTCAGCGTGGACAGGGCGGAAGGTGAACGGCAGTGGATTTCCCTGCTGTCCCTGGGGACACCGGTCCGGCAGGAATTGGAACAGCTTCAGGTCGGGCAGACCAGTCGCGCCTTTCGGACGGCGGAAGGGTGGATGATCTTTCGCGTGCGGGATATGCGCCAGGGCAGGGTGAAAAGCATGCCCGAGGTCGAGATGAGCATACGCGAGGTCATGTTTCAGCGCAAGTTTGACGAACTATTGGACAACACGCTGGGTATACTAAAGACAAACTCGGTCATCGAGTACAATCAGGAGGCCATCGACGCGTATTTCGGCGGTGAGTTGTAAGGCCGGAACGTCTTCGGTCGTGTGAGGACGAGACCCACACCCGCCGCTCGGGACATCGATGATAACCACATGGAAATGAGGCGACCGACATACCTGACCGCGTGTGCCATATGGTTCTTCGCGCTGTGCCTGGTTTGTGCGACGGTGAGTGACGCGGGGGGACAGGTCAAGCGGGGCCGGCGCTTCTCCAGCAAGGGTAACTGTCTTGATTGTCACCCCGAGGACGATTTCCAGGGCCGGCACAAGCATCAGCCCTTCGGCGACAAGGACTGTCTTACTTGTCACAAGCCGCACGGGCTGGTAGGGATGCTGCGGCTCCAGCAACCCGGAGCGGATCTTTGCTGGCAATGCCATGACCGGGCCGAGCTGGGGCTTGAACGAGCTTTCGTTCATCAGCCGGTCTCTGACGGCAGCTGCACGGATTGCCACAATCCACACGTCGGCCAGGAGCCCGGCCTGCTGACGGTGCCGGTGCGCGATCTCTGTTACAATTGCCACGACAGGCAGGAGTTCGAACGTTCGCACGCGCATAAACCTCTGGAGGACGGGTGCTATTCCTGTCACGAAGTGCACGGCAGTGACCACGAGAAGCTGCTTACGAAAAGCGAGCAGGAACTCTGTCGTGACTGTCACGATGTCGAATCGGGCGGGTTTGCCGTCGCGCACGCCGGTTATCCGGTCGGGCAGGCCGACTGTTCGCTCTGCCATACACCGCACTCCTCCGACCGGCCGCGGCTGCTGACGGCCTCGATTCACGGTCCGGTGGCGGGCGGCGAATGCGAAAGCTGCCACCAGGCGCCGGATAGTCCCAGCCCCCTGGCCGTGCATACTGAAGGTGGTGAGCTGTGCCTGCAGTGCCACGAGATCGAGGAACCGGCCGACGGTGATTTGCACACACCGGTGGCCGGCGGTGAGTGTTTCGTCTGCCACGACCCGCACGGGTCACCTCAGGCCGCCCTGCTGGTCAGCCGGCCGACCGACCTTTGCCTTGACTGTCACGATGATGTCTCCTCCGAACTGGCGATGAAATCGACGCACCCGCCGGCCCGAGAGGACTGCACGCGATGCCACCAGAGCCACGGAAACATGGCCACAAAACTGATCGCGGGGGAAGTCAACGACCTTTGTTTCTCCTGCCACGCCGACGTGCAGAACGGCCTGACGCTTCAGAACGTGCATATCCCGTTTTCCGACGGCAGTTGCCTGGACTGTCACCGGCCCCACGGCTCGAAGTACGAAAAGATCACCAAGGCACACCGGCTTGATCTCTGCGGGGGGTGTCACGGCGACGTCGGTGAATGGATGACCGAGAAGGACGTTCACGTTCCCATCAAGATCGGCCAGTGCAACGAGTGCCACGAGCCGCACGCCTCGGCCGGAGAATTCCTCCTGGCAGTTGATCGCAACGAGCTGTGCCTGACCTGTCACTCCGCGATAACCGAGAACCTGGCCGATCGGGTGGTCCATCCGCCGTTCGATGAGCACGCCTGCGACGGCTGCCACCAGCCGCACGCCTCGGCGCATGCCGGCCTTCTGGTCGAAAAGCTTGACGCCCTGTGCGCCCGGTGCCACGAAATCACCGGTGAGCCCGCAGCGGTTCTGAGCAGTCACAAGCCGGTGGCTGACGGCAACTGCTCGGGCTGTCACCATCCCCACGTGGCGAATTTCGAGAACCTGCTGCTTGACAAGACCGACCGCCTGTGCTTCTCGTGTCATACCGAACTTGCCGGGCGCATGGAAAAAGGAACCGTTCATCCGCCGGCGGGAGAGGGCGACTGCCTCGGTTGCCACCAGGCGCACGACAGCGAGTTTGCCACTCTTCTTGCTTCTGACGTGCCGCTCCAGTGTCTTACCTGCCACGACGGGGAAGATGCTGATTTCAAAGCCGGACATCTCGGTCTCAGCGGGGGCCGGATCGACTGCCGCAAGTGTCACGATCCGCACGCGTCCGATGACCCCCGTCTGATTCACGCCGTGTCCCATGATCCATTCGCCAGCGACGCCTGCGGGATGTGTCACGAGGACGTCGAAGAACAGGAGGGCCGGTGATGAACCTTCGTGCGGTTACAGCCATTCTTGCGATATGCCTGGCCCTGATGACCGGGACGGGAACGGCCCAGGTGGCGGTCGACGAACCGGCCGTCTGCTTTACGTGTCATGCCGAGTATGAAGACCTGGCGGCCGGGCCACACGTCCACACGGCCTTTGCGGCGGGGAAGTGTT
>Ga0307380_10000297_pt1 | contig 82594 bp, 71 predicted proteins | sample UN3MG_FD_202239 | JGI IMG/M metagenome (GOLD analysis project Ga0307380, IMG submission 202239) | Soil microbial communities from Risofladan, Vaasa, Finland - UN-3 | ecosystem: Environmental > Terrestrial > Soil > Coastal area > Acid sulfate soil | place: Finland: Risofladan, Vaasa | collected...
CTACAGAGATGATCCTCGCCTCCAGGAGGATCCCTCTCTTCTTAAGCCCGGAAGGGTATCCGGAGCCGTCCAACCTCTCGTGGTGCTGGAGTATCATCCGGTCCACAGGCCGCGGAAACTCTATCGTCTTCAGGATATCATAGCCGACCTGCGGATGCGTCATAATAATCCCGTACTCGAGCTGGGTGAGAGAGCCGGGCTTGCTGAGGATCTCTGCAGGCACTGATATCTTACCGTGGTCGTGAATAATGCCGGCCATCCCGATCCCATCGATAATTACATCGGACAGCCCCATCTGCTTTGCGATCTCGCATGCCAGGCTCGCCACCCTCCTCTGGTGTCCCGCGGTATAGGGGTCTCTTGTTTCTACGGTCACGGCCATCGCTTGGATAATCCCTTTCAGCGCCCGCTGAAGACTCTCGAGGCTCTGCTGTAGGTCCGATTCCGCCTTATCGCGCTCCGAGAGGAGCGTCCTCTCCCTTATCACGCGCTTTATCCGCACGAGAAGCTCCTCGACACTCACCGGTTTCTGAATAAAATCTCTCGCCCCTATATCTATGATCTCCGCATACCTGAAATCCTCCACAAAACCTGTGAGGACTATGACGTCGGCGTTATACTCATTTTTTACCACTCTCGTCAGCTCGATCCCGCTCATGCCCGGCATGTGTATATCCGCGATGACGACATCCACGGGCTCTCGATCGAGGATCTTCAGGGCCTCGTCACCGCTCGACGCCACGGAACACCTGATCCCGGTCTGCCTCAATACATCCTTGATCATCCGCCTGAATGATTCTTCGTCATCCACGACCAGAATGTGAGCATCTTTTAGTTCGTCATTCAGGGAATGACGGCCCCCTTTATGCTCCATGATAAGCTCCTGTACCGGGCACAGGCATGCTGCTTCCTACTGACAGATTCATCACTGTAGTGCACACTCCATTTATGTTTTAAAGCTTCAGCTTTCTCGCTTCCATGAGGCGGTCGTTGATATAGTCGTTGTCCGCCTTTATCTCAGCCGCCAGGTGCCTGAGTTGATCCAGGCTCAGTAGGTTCTCCTCGGCGAAGAGGTAAATCATCGCTTTCTCTGCAATGCATCCAGCCTTGAGCGAATTCATCATGATCCGGCCCCTCGTGTCTGTTGTTGTATACTTTTTTTCGAATTGAGCGAATATCTCCGACTTCCGGATCTCGGTTTTCATGCTGTGAAGCTCCTTTAAAAGGGGACCCGTATTTCCTCCGTAGGCGAGCGCACCGAGCGGCTTGAGTGTAAGAAAGGTATACTCCTTGCCCGGAAGATAGTGGTGGAGGTCACACCGTGTCGAATAGTTCGGGATCTTCGGGTCCTTGAACGTCTTGTCGCCGCCCACGATGATGAGCGGATCGAAGTAGAGCGCAGGGCACTCGACGCCCTCAATAGTATAGTATCTATAGGTATAATATGAATCTGTAATACAGTCGAGGTGCTCGCAATATGCAGTAAGGGGAAATACGTCGGTTGCAACCTCCGTGAGGAGCCTCGAGGTCCGGTTGAAAACATCCTTCCTGAAGTTGAGAATGAGCATCGGAAAAATGAAGTTTATGCCCTTTCTTTCGGAACAAAAGTCCTGGATCACGTATACGATACGCTCGTCAAAGAACCCCGCCTCATCAATAATCCAGGTCCCCACTTCGGGGTGGTTTCCGATTATCTTCTCCAGCTCGAAGGAGTCGCTGATGCTTGCCACGCAGTTCCCGAGCCGCTCGTACCCGCTCCGGTAGGCGAGCGCATCTTCCGGGTAGTCTTCGAACCTCTTTTTGTCTATCTTGGAACGAATATAGAATATGTTTCTCCGGTCGGCGTTCCCTTCCTTGGTGTGGCTGCTTACCTTCTCGGATTTTTTCAGCGAGATGAGTGAGTCCCTGTAGATCCGGGCTGAAAACTCGGTCTTTCCGGACCCCATGGGCCCTATGATGAGGATCTTCCGGTTCCCTTTTGTGAAATCATAGTGGTTGATTGCGTGATGGATCTTGAGGTCGGGAAACCCGATGCTCTTCAGAAAGTACTTCGTCTGCTCTTCGTTTCGCACTACTGCCAACCCATCCCCCTTAATAGTGTTCCCAAAGAATCGTATTACCTTCGGAGCAAATGATCAAGGAAAAAATGGCTGACATAACAAAATGTAATGAGCACCTCTCTCGAATCCAGTGTTCCTACAGCCTTTTCGAATACAATGAGAGGACTTAAGTCTGTACTACGGATGCCCCGTTCCATAATCTTTCAGATATATATAAACATAAATTTGAAATCCGTGGCAACTTGTATACAATTGTAATATGGTGTCTATCCGCAATACAGCTACCCTCCCCACAAAGAGTGCAATCTCAATGCGGATATGAATGAGTTATATGCAATAAGTGCGCACAGAAGATATCAATATTGAGATGACCATGGTGAATGCAGCAGTCTATTACTTTTCAGGAACAGGTAACTCTTTTTCTGTTGCTAAAAACATTGCAGATAGAATTAATGCAGAATTGATATCTATTGCTGCAATTGTACATTCAGAAAAGGTGAATATATCAGCAGAAGTTGTAGGAATTGTGTTTCCTGATTATCATTCCGGTTTACCCAATATAGTTAAACGGTTTATAAGCAAAGTTGACACCTTTTATGAGAAGTATATATTTGGAGTTTGCACATATGGCGGTAAAGGTCCCGGACTAACCATAAGATATTTAGAACAGTTAATTGAGGCAGAAGGCGGGAAACTTGTGGCTGGATTTACTGTACGTATGCCCTACAACTACATTATACCTTCAATTTCATTAAAGAAATTTGCTATCTGTATAACGCTCAAAGATGTATCTGTTGAAAAACAGAATAAAATGTTTTCTGATTGGAATAAGAAACTTGAAACAATAACCAGTTTTGTTACCCATAGAAAAAAGGGAGTTTATGAAACGAGCGCAGAAATCTTATTGAAATCAATTGATTTTATCAAGTTGAAAGAATTACTTGGTAAATATCTATGGTTAAAAATGGCAGGTTATGCCGGACACACAGCCTTATCTTTTTCTGAAAGCCGACAATTAATGGATCATGGTTTTCATTCTAATGAAAATTGTATAGGCTGCGGGACATGTGAAAAGATATGTCCTGTTGATAATATTGAAATGATTAAGAAAAGCCCGGCTTGGCAGCACACTTGTGAGCAATGCTTTGCATGTCTTCAATGGTGTCCCGGATCAGCAATCCAATTTGGTAAAAATACTGAGAACAATAAACGGTATCATCATCCCAATGTAAAATCATCAGATTTGATGATTTAGATAAACACAAAAAGAAAGAGCGCACGTACTGCACATAAGAATGGCATATCCGCAATGCGAACATGCATGAGTTAGACGCGAGCCGGGCCGAAGCAGAATTATATAAATGGCCCGCCATCCTTGGCGAGCATGATAATATGTAACGGGGTAATAAAGCTATTGTAAATCATCTTTCAGCTCTATTCTAATTATGAAAGGAGGTTAGTATGGACGATTTTAAAGTGTTTCGCTGGACCGGTGCATTCGGGTTGGCCTGCGGGGTCTTGTTCCTGTGCGAGTTGCCGCTTTGGATTATTCCCGGTGCCGGGCCTTTGATCAGCGACGCTGTAAACTACAGTCAGCACATGGCCGACATCAGGGTCATAGTTCTCACGCGAGTGCTGATTGACATAGGTATGTACGTCTGCTTTACGGTTTTCATCGCAGGCTTCCGCCACCTGGTCCGACAGACAAAGCCTGAGTACGAATGGGTTGCTACCCTGGTCTTCGGAGCCGGCCTGGTCTGGTGGGCAGCCACCTTGGTTGCCGATTCGCTCGAGGGCGCCGCAGCCCTGGACACGCTCGGCGGCATGGCCGATCCTACAGCAATAAGAGCCTTGGTGGAGGGTACGCTTCTCATATACAACGGTTCCATAGCATTCGCCGTGACGGCGCTCTTCATGGTCTCGGCTGGTTACGCTATCTTGGCCACTGGGGCGCTGCCCAAATGGATCGGCTGGGTTGCCCACGCCAGCGCCATCCTCTGCCTTGCGGCCATTCCATCGATGTACGGACCGGTCGTCGACAGCAGCGGTTTCTACAACCCGGCAGGGTGGGGCCCCTCGATCGCGGCTAATTTACTGCCGTTGATCTGGATCTTCAGTGCCGGCATCTCGATGATCGTGAAGGGGAAGGCCGTCGCACAGAAATAAACACTATAGAAATCGCCATCCATGGCTGGCTTTTTGTACCGATTTTCAGCCCGTCCAGCGTACAGCAGCTCATATATGCTTCGGTACATTTTGACTTCACTTCGTTACGGCAAAACGCCATATATGCGCGAAACGATAGGCTAAATTTTATCCGTTGTTCAAAAAAGAAAAACAGTGGGGACGGGGGTTGACAGTATGACAGTACGACTCCCCTCTTCTACCGTCGTTTGGGAGGAAAAAAGAGGAACAGGTGACGGGGGTTGACAGTATGACAGAAGAGACCCGGGTCGGGAGGCAGGTGCATACTTTTAAATACTTACTGCTTCCGGACCATGATAATTTAAAAATTAAGACTGCGACTGTTTTTTTCAGATCAATGACAAAAAAGTTCGATTAGTGCGGTCCGATCCCCGACCGGACTCGACGGACCTTTGTAAGAAGAGGATTTGTTCTGCTGCAGGGACTGTTAACTGGCTTGTGTACGCTGGGACCGCAATACGCGATTAGGGGAAGGCTTACAAAATAGTTGTACATACTTGCTGGAGACTATACTAAATTCAGTTTGTAAGATTGGGCATGACACTCGGACTATTGTATGTTCTGCCCTTATCCGGGGGACAGCACGGTTTTTGTATTATATTCTCCGGATGACGCGCTAATGTTATCTCATATTTTTAATATGTTCCCGTAAAATGAAAAACATCCTATAACGGGCGTGAAAAAGCCATGACAATCTATTCAGCCATGATCACCCTGATACTTGTGATGGATCCGTTTGGAGGGGTTCCTGTATTTCTGTCTCAGCTGAGTTGTGTTCCCCCCAAAAGAAGAAAAATAATCATCTTGCGTGAGATGGCAATAGCCCTCTGTATACTGGTACTGTTTCTTTTTTTCGGAAATTATATCCTGGCAGGCCTGAGTATTTCGGAATACGCATTAAGCATCTCCGGAGGGGTGATTCTTTTTCTCATCGCATTACGAATGATCTTTCCGAGAGATATTCCCATAGAGGATTCAAAACAAACCGATGAACCGATGGTCGTACCTCTGGCCGTTCCCCTCATCGCGGGGCCTTCTACAATAGCTACAGTAACCCTGTTAACGACGCAGTATCCCCAATCTATATTCAAATGGTTTTTTGCGCTGCTCATTGCATGGTCTTTCTCTGTAATCATTCTATTATTTTCCAGTTTTATAGGAAGGTTATTAGGAAAGAGGGTGCTCAAGGCGATCGAAAGGCTGATGGGCATGATTCTCACGACCCTGGCGGTTCAGATGCTTCTAAGGGGTATCAGAGAGTTTCTGCTTTCGGTTCGTTCTCTCTGATCAGGGGTTACTGCTTGAAGCCCCCTACCCCCGTCGTTTCGTTCAGGTTGAGGACTGCGGCATCAACACCCGAAGGAGGGGGGGGTAACCGGGGACGGGGTTTGACAGTATGACATTACGCCCCCTACTACCGTCGTTTACGCCTTTGTTAAAAGGGCCTTATTCGATCGTTTCACTCATTCGGGCCGAAGCCCATATCACTGCGGCCCGGCTCGTGACTAGCCGTCTTTATTACTGTTTCTGCAGTTGAGACTGCTTTTTGACGAGAACCGATTCGGTTACGCTCGGATCATCATCTGACATAGCGCCAGATAATCCGGTGGACCAAGAGAATGCCGACAGATACCAGGACCCGGCCGAGAATTCCATCTATCGATCAGTTCAGAGGGTTTTCTATCCTTCTCATGGTCCTCGCGAACTACCTTGCTGGAATCGAAACCGTCCCTGCGTATATGAAGCATTCGGAAGATATCGGCTTGACTGTAGCAGACCTCATCGCTCCTCTGTTCATTCTTGCAATTGGGCTTTCGTATCGACAATCCGCGCTACGAAGAAAAGCTCAATCCGGGACAGTAAAAATGATCGGCCACTTTCTGAAACGATTTCTCATATTCTGCGGAATTGGTGTCATTCTTTCCTCAGGTGAAGAAATCTTTGGATTTTCAGACACCATATATTCCTGGGGAGTACTCCAGACAATCGGATGCACCGGCCTTATTGTTCTGCCGTTTATTTTTTTCGGCACGCTTTATCGGTTTATAATCGGAGCCGCTTTCCTGGCAGTCTACCAGCTGTTTCTGAACACACACTTGCTTCATTTCGTTTTGGGGTCGTCTCATGGAGGGATCATAGGCACAATGAGCTGGGCCGCACTTCTTCTGTTTGCCACCGTCTTTGCAGACATTTTCTACAGGAAAAACCCGAGGAAATATTTTTTTGTATTTATCTCTATAGCAGCAATAGCAGCCGCACTTTTACTTTCGAAGTGGTTGCCAATAAGCAAGAACAGGGTTTCGGCGAGCTACGTGCTCATCAGTTTAGGCACCGGCGGCCTGCTGTTCTCTTTGTTTCACTTGTTTGCGGATATCTGTAAAAGGCGCCTCGGGCTTTTGAGCTGGTGGGGCCAAAACCCCATCGTCCTTTATCTTCTCCACTTCATCCTGCTTGCGGTATTTGTCTTCCCGAAAGGCCCGGGATGGTACATCGAAGCATCGGCTGTTGTCATTATCATGGAATCAATTTTTATACTGAGTGCGATAAGTGCAACAGCATACTGTCTGTATAGAAGAAAGATAATAATATCCGTATGAACCCTCCCCCTACACCCGTCGTTTCGTTAAAGGTTGAGGCCTGCAGAATCAACACCCAAAGAACAAACAGCAGGGAAGGGGGTTTTATAGTATGACATTAGTGCGGTTTTCTCAAAGATTGCTATGCAATCAGATTGCATAGCAATGGATTTAAATAATGACTTGGCAGCTGTAAAAAATAATATTTACGGTGAACAAAGCGCCAAAATCCCCGTTACTTACAGTTTGCTGTTGGTCATGAGAAACGGGGATTGAACCCCTCATTCCTGTGTGAGAAATGGGGGTTAGAACCCCAGGTTCTGGAGGCCGGTACATACTTTTAAATACTTATTGCTCCCGGACCACGATAATTTAAAAAATATCAAGGTACGATATCTGGGATTTTGAATGCAAAGATTTCAAATTTAATTCCGGGAAGCTATTCACATTTCAGTGTTAATATCTGCTGTCGCGCGAGAAATGTTCCGTTGATGTTACGATTAATTCGGTTTATACTGATATAAGTGAATAAGGCCGCTATACACTAAAAACTTTTCAGGAACTGTTCGCATGCGCTTATCTCAAATAACCCGGCAAGCTTTTTAATAATAAACGGAGAGTAAAAGGAGCCTCCCGAAATGAGGAAAGATAAAAGGTCGCGCAAACCAAGAACCAAAAAGTTTTACGGCTATTTCGAAGGCACCCTTTCCATCTTTGTCAATACGGTATTATTCGGTTTAAAATACTGGGCCGGCTTCACTACCGGCTCGATAGCGATTGTTGCGGATGCCTGGCATACACTGTCCGATTCGCTGACTTCGATTATTGTGATAGTTGGTTTCAAAATTTCCTCGACACGGCCCGATAAAAAACATCCTTTCGGACATGGAAGGGCAGAGCTCATCTCATCGATAATAATAGGTTCCCTTCTTGCGATTGTAGGATTTAATTTCTTCGGCGAATCGATACAGAGGTTCAGAGGCCATCAGCCTGCCAGTTTTAACAACCTTGCAATCATCATATTCGCCATATCGATAGTGCTCAAGGAGGTACTCGCCCAGTATTCGATTCGAATCGGGAAGAAAATCGATTCAAGATCGCTGGTTGCCGACGGATGGCACCATCGAAGCGATTCGATCGCATCTTTTTTAATCCTGATCGGTATCCTGATCGGCAGATATATCTGGTGGGTAGACAGCGTGATGGGATTTGCAGTCTCGATTCTTATCTTTTATGCCGCATTCAATATTCTGAAGGGCTCGACGGGCCCGCTTCTGGGAGAAGAACCGGACGATGAGTTCAAGTCCGCCCTGAAAAATCTTCTCACCGAATTCAAAATAAAAAAGGACAGTATCCATCACCTTCATATGCATAAATACGGCGAGCACACTGAAATAACCTTTCATCTGCAGCTTCCTCATCCGATGAGCCTGCTGGATGCCCATGCAATTGCCGATAATCTTGAAAACACGATTCGAGAAAAAATGAATGTTGAGCCTACAATACATATCGATCCTGTATAATATGGGGCTTCCATAAAGCTTTACCGTTTCATCGCAGAAGAGCGTGCGGAAAGAATCATTAATGCGGTTTTCTCAAAGATTGCAATGCAATCAGATTGCATTGCAATGGGTTTAAGTGATGACTTGGCAGATGTAAAAAATAATGTTTATGGTGAACAAAGCGCTAAAAGCTCTGTTACTTACTATTTACAGTTATTTGTGAGCGTTGTTCTTCCCTCCAAGCGGAATGGGGATATCTTTTACAGTTAAAATACGGACACTATCGATTTTTATAATCCGGATGGAGTGAACAGACATGAGAAGAAAAGAGAGGGAGATCAAAGACCTGCAGGAGATAGAGGATATTATTGAAAAGTCGGATGTGTGCAGGATCGCACTTTCCGACAACGATGTTCCCTATATAGTGACGATGAATTTCGGGTTTAGAAAAGGTGCAAACCCCTGCCTGTTTTTTCATTGTGCGAAAGAAGGCAAAAAGATAGATATGATAAAATGTAATAACCTCGCTTGCTTTCAATTCGATATCGACCACGCATTGGGAAAAACGGAGGTAAGATGCAATTGCGGAATGAAGTACAGGAGCGTAGTAGGTACCGGTAAGATCTCGTTTGTCACTGAAAGAGAACAGAAGATAGAAGCTCTCGGGTATCTTATGCACCACTACGTCGGAGGACACAGTCATCAGTTTGAAGAAAAGAACCTTGAGGGGACCACTGTGCTCCGACTGGATATCGATGAAATTTCAGGCAAGAAGTGTGTGTAGCGGGTTCGTAAATGATATTATCGGGATCGATCTTTTTCAGAACAACAGTAGCGTATAAATGCGTTTTTCATCCCGGCCGGTCCTGTCCTCTTATGATACTATCCTTTTGGTACCCGTCGGGTTTCTTTTATTATCCCGGTTTTGAGGGTCTATGGTCAGGACGGATTTAAGGCACCGGTGAAAACAGAGCATTAAGGTGAATAATGAAAGTTCCCTCTGTTCTCCTGTTCGATTCGCTTCCGGAAATAGAGGCGCAGTCGTCCGCCGTATTCAAAGGACTTATTAATTTTCATCAATTTCCTTTCAAATGGTTTATAATATCATATCTAACCACTCTCTTTTAGGGAGTTCACAATGCCGCAAATATTTCTCCGCTTCTTTTTACCGGTTTTTCTTTTACTCCCCCTTTATTCGGTCTTCGCTGATAACGCTACGAGTGTATTGCGTCTGGGATACCCCGAGCTCTGGCCGGTTCATGCCGTGTTGATGTCCCTGTCCTTTGCACTCCTGCTTGCCGGAACGATAATCTCCGGGGCCTTTAAAAAGAAACGCTGGTGGCTCAAGGCGCATAGACGCCTTCAATGGACAGGAGGCATCAGCGGAATCACCGGGTTTGCAACTGCCGTACTGATGGTTTCCGTCAGCACAGGAGTGCACTTCAGATTACCTCATTCTATTTCAGGGCTCGTCGGGACAGTGCTGATCATCGCTGCCCTGGCCCTTGGGCTTGCGATCTTCAAAGTAAAAACAGAAAAGAAAAAACGATTCAGAACCATGCACCGCTGGACAGGGCGTATCGTTCTCAGTTTAATGACGGCAGTAATTATTGTGGGGCTTATAATAGCAGGAATCCTCTGAACTACGCTGTAGTTTCCCTACGAGGGCACGTGACAACAGCACACTCATTATGCTTCATAACTTCTATTTCAGCATATACCGACCGCACAGAATGGCCCGGCTCCAGACCAATATTCTAAAAACCCCGAGCAATATATTTGAGTTTGGTATACAGGATGTTCTTGAGCCGTCCCTGCCGGGAGGGTCAGGACACAAAGCATGACGGCCGGAAGCTACCCCCATACCTTCTCGAAAACCCGGAGAAAGTTTTTCCCCAGTATCAGCTCGATATCCGAGTCGGAGTAGCCCCTTTTGAGAAGCTCTTCTGTGATTTTCGGGACCTCAGCATCGCCGGAGAGACCCTGCACGGGCCCCATATACGGGTAGCGAGCCGCCGCTTCAGGATTGAAATATTTTTTTAGATAATCGGCAAAATCTAGGCCGAGGCCGACGCACTCTATACCTCCGGCTTTCACGATATGATCGAGATGGTGTATGAGCTGTTCCAGCGTCGATTCTTCGCTCCGGCCGACCAGTACAGCGCATGCGTTGATCCCTATAACCCCTCCATTCCGGGAAACGGCTTTTATCTGTTCGTCCGTGAGACCCCTCGGGTGATCGAGCAGCGCACGGGCGTTGGAGTGAGAGGCGATGACAGGCCGGCCGGTCCGCTCGATGACATCCCAGAACCCCGTGTCGCTGATATGAGAAAGATCGATGAGCACTCCCAGCCTGTCGGCCTCCTCAACCAGCCTCACACCGAAAGAGCTCAAACCTCCTGCTTTTCCGGTCTCGGCCGGAGTCAGCTGCGCAGGGTCGGCCGCATAGTTGCGAAGATTGTGAGTCAAGCCCAGTATCCGCAGACCGAGCGCGTGGAAGACGCGGAGGAGGTGCAGGTCCATGCCGAGCGGTTCAGTTCCTTCCATGCCGAGTATGAAACCCGTCCTCCCGTTCTCCCCTGCCCTCCTGATATCGTCACAGGTCGTGCAGAGCACGAGGCTTTTTGACTCTTCGATCTCTTCAAGGAGTACGGAGACAAGGTCCAGCCCTCGCCTCAGCGCGAGCTCCGGGACATACTCCTCTTCGTTGAACACTGCGGCCACCCTGACATCGATGCCGCCTTTTCTCATTTCCGGCAGCCAGTCCTCCTCAATGACATGTTTTCTCCCGAGGTTACGCTTCGGGAGAACATCGTTGAGCATGTCCGAATGACCGTCTATCACGAGAGCCCTCTCATGGAGCTCCCTGCTCCTCTTTTCGCTTTTCATACCAACGCCTCTTGAAGCCGCAATCCGGTTTTGCACAATATACGAAAGGAACAACCAGCCTGACTATTTTTTTCCCGATATTTTTGATTGTGCTTCGGCCCGTAAGGTTTTCATATACTCGAGCGCTAATCGTGTTTGATTATGTACATAATCGATACCAGCGGGCTCGCCGTTCTCTTTTGCAGGATGACAAAACTCCCAATTCATAAACCCTTTATAACCCGACTCGACGAGCGCCTCCACATAAGCAGGGTACGAGGGCTTACGGTCACCGAAGAACTCGTCATAGGTCAGATCGATTTCACCGTCCGGCTTTCTCTCGAACTCACCGTTAAAATGGGAATGAACCATTAAATCGCCCGTCCTCTTTACCATGTCCTTTGCGTAGTGAGCGGACTCTATGCCTGGCTTTTCCTCGTTGCAGAGATCCATACAGGCTTTGAATGCAGGAGACCCGACTTCCTCTATCAGCGAGAGCACGTCCCTGAAACTGTGAACGACATCAGGACCGTGGTTCTGAAGAGCGAGCGTTATGCCGTAATCTTCTGCAACTCGTGAAAGTTCTTGTAAAGAAGCAAGCACGAAGTTTCTCCTGTCGCCCTTCCAGAAGGGGTATGGATCTGCCCCGTACGTATCGTTGTAGGTCCCAAGCCCATCATAAACCGTGATTCCCCTCCACGCTGCGAATATCTTGCAAATCGGTGCCCCCAGGTCATATGCAAGCTTGATACACTCCCTGACATAGCAGATCATGGCCTCTCTGTAGATTGGTACCGGGCTTGAAATTTCGCAGCTCGGAGAAACAGCGCATATGGGGAGATCGAGCTCGCCCGAAAGCTCTTTCAAAGCCTTTCGCTCATCGATCGACAGGTCCATCGGTGCCGCATGCGGGCGCTCAGTATCAAACTCGATTCCTTCCCATCCCTCCTTTTTTATGAACCTCATCACATCCTTCATATCCATTGCCCCGCCGTCGTACCAGACCCCTCTGTATGTAATACTGTACATACCGACCTTCATTCGTACCTCCCCTCAGGATCTCTATAGATTTCGTTTCATTTTACTGGCTTCTTTTTCGTTTATCAAGAGGTATATCGTATTATTCCCGATTATTACTGAAGCCGCCCTATACCAAACTTTCATACTGCAGTTCGAACGGACCCTTATCGCCAGGCCGTTAGTTCTTTTGCTCGTACTCCTTACTGCCGTACATTTATCCTTGCGGTTCATCTCCTCCTGGTATAAAGGATTTAGTGCGGTTTTTTCACAAAGCTAACTTAGGATCCGGCAGTGTGTTATGTAAGTTTACGGTAAAAACTGTGATTTGCGGGAGACATAGAAGACTTTTTCTTGCGCCGCCATACAATAGGGAGTAGTATTTTGTCATGGTTTAATTTGAGGGACCCTCTCCCTCTTCCCCGGATATTTAATGGAACCGATACTGACGGAGACTATGGACAATCCCAATGGGGAGATAGGTAGAGTCACACGATCGAAAGAGGAGGCAAGGAAGCTCTACAACAGGCTGAGCAGGTGGTACGGCATGCTTGCCGGACCTTTTGAGAGAAAGTGCAGGATACAGGGGCTCAGGAAGCTGAGGGTGGAGGAGAAGGAGACGGTGTGCGAGATAGGTTTCGGTACAGGAAAGGGGATACAGGCGCTCGCCCGATCTGTCGGAAGCTCAGGCATGGTCTACGGAATCGATCTTTCGGACGGGATGCTCACAGTCACCCTGTCGCGGCTACGGAGGCTTGGGCTGGAGAAACGTGTTGTTCTCAAGCGCGGCGATGCGGCAGCGCTCCCGTTCGGGTCGAATGGGATTGATACGATCTTCATGAGCTTCACCCTCGAGCTGTTCGACACGCCGGAGATACCGATCGTTCTCGGCGAATGTCGCAGGGTCCTTCGAAAAAACGGACGAATCTGCGTTGTTGCAATGTCAAAAGAACAAAACCCGGGCCTCCTGGCAAGGCTCTATCAATGGGCGCACTGCAAATATCCCGGGCTGATCGACTGCCGTCCCATCCATGTCGAGGACGCGCTGAAAGATGCCGGATTTACCATACTCGACGCAGAAACCGTGTCGCTCGCCGGGCTGCCGGTAGGGATCGTTCTGGCAGCAAAACCGTAACCAAGCGCGCTTGGACGGTGCACGGTTAACCCGATGCTTTTACAGCCGCTTTTTTCACCGTAAATATTATTTTTTACATCTGCCAAGTCATCATTTAAATCCATTGCTATGCAATTGTTTAGAAAACCGCACTAATGTGAGATATAGGGGTTAGGCCGGCAGAACGGTCCCTGTTCAGAAAACAGTGGCACAGTCGAACCCGATCTATTAATTTATTGTAATCCGAAGGGGCTTGTAATGTTGCAAAGCGATTTGGAAGTGATCGCAGAGTACGGCAATCATCCAGAAGCGGAACTGGCCGGACAGCTTCTCGAGTCGAACGGTATACAGTCTATTACGCATTCGGATGACTGCGGGGGGCCAGACATTTATCCGCGGAGTCCAGCTTCTTGTACAAGAGACAGGATTTGAAAAGGGCCAAAGAAATACTGAATATTTCTTGAACATGTAAAACGAGACAAGAGAAAGTATATGGCAATCAGGGATGTGCTTCAGATCGGAAACCCGATCCTAAGGAAAAAGTCAGCCGAAGTTACCGGTTTCGGCCCTCTTCTTCAGAAAACTCTCGATGATATGCGTGATACTCTCACACACTTACAAAAAACAAAGAAGATAGGGAGGGCGCTCGCCGCTCCCCAGATCAGCCTTTTAAAACGGATCATCTATATCCAGACTCCGGATATTACCCTGTACATGATAAACCCGGAGATATCATACAAGAGCTCTGAAATGTTCGAGGTATGGGACAGCTGCTTCAGCTTCGACGTTTCCTTCTTTGTCAAGATCAACCGCCATAAGAGTATAGCAGTCAATTTCCAGGACGAGACCGGAAAGAACAATTCCGGTAGGTATTCGAACGGCCTGTCCGAACTGCTTCAGCACGAAATCGACCACCTGGACGGTATACTTGCGACAGATCACCTGATCGACCCCAAAAACATCATTATGCGGTCCGAATGGGAGAAGCTTCGATAAAGTTATGTATCGATACAAGCGCGCATAGGATCTCTTTTTTCACCTCTCAATAAGGTGTAAAACACACACCGAGCATCGCAGCTATTTCGGTTTGTTTGTATCCTTGTACGCTTAGTATTCTTGCTTGTAACAACCGATGTTCTTTTTCCATGTGCGGGTGCCTTTCTATGGTTTAGTGTTGGTTTGCCTATAAGATCGGTAACCCGCTTATATTTCCCCAGATATGATAATCTAAATCGGTGACTTCCGGAAATTTAATATTGGTATTCACAATATATTTTCAAATAATATTTAAAAGGGGGTAGCAGTGCTTCTCCTAATTACTATCATATCGACCATTGCTCTATTCGAAATTGAAAGCAGGAAAAGCACAGCTTTTGATATATCCTGTGGATAAATTAGCAGCGACTTCTCAAGTCCTGGTCGGGCATCCGTTATTAATTCCGTATCAACTGCTCCTGGAAGAATTACAGAGACACGAATATTATATTTTTGTGCCTCCACGGAAAGGGATTTGGTCATCCCGACTATTCCGTGTTTACTTGCCGCGTATGCTGATTGTTTTTGATATCCTTTTATGCCCTGCATACTCGAGATGTTAATGATATATCCTGATTTTTCTGGAATCATCAATCTCATTGAGTGCTGACAACATAAAAATGTACCACGTAGGTTGACCATATACATATCATCGAACTTTGAAATCGGAAAATTTACCAGATCTTCATAGTAGCCAATTCCAGCATTGTTAACTATTATGTCTAGTCTTTTGAACTTTTTTTGTATTTTTTCAAATAGAGATAAAATCTCTTCTTCCTTTGCAAGATCGACAGGAATTATCGTTGCTTTTCCTCTGTTTTCCACAATTTCATTTTTCACTTCTTCCAGTTTTTGAACATTTCTTGCTGAAAGAATCACATGAGCTCCGTACTTAGCCAACAGCAAACTGATACTTTTACCGATGCCCCTGCTGGCCCCTGTGACTAATACTATTTTATCATTTAAATTGTCCATCATGGTGATAGTTATTTCTCCGAATTTACAGGTTTCTACATAGACATATATACTAAGTACCCGGTGCTTTCCACATTGGGGTTGCCAATTTCTTTTCTACTAAATGACGCATACTTGTTGCTGTCACGGCTACGATCTCATTACTGTGGATATTTGCTTTGCTTATTGAATTTCGTATACATTCACATATCAGTGTCCAATTCTCTACACATTCGAAATCCACTGCATTGTCGTATTGCGGATCTATTGGATGGGACCATTCTCGCTGTGCGACAGAGACCTGTTCCCCTCCTTCATTAAATATTATACTCCGCCCACTTCCTGTGCCGACGTCTATAACAAGTAAATATCGTTTCCTCCCATGGTAGATAAAGCATCCTTACCTGTTTGTTATCAGTATTTTCATTCCCTCTCTTGCTTCCGCCATTTGAAAAGCCTTTGCCGCCTTTTCCATTTCAAAGGTACATGTTATGAGGTTTCGTAAATCCACTGTGTCTGAGCTCAGTAATTTTAAGGCTTCCCTTGTTTCAATATGCGATGAAGTGTAGCTCGATACTAACCATTTCTCTGAAAAGAATAACGCATTCGGATTCAATGTCATTACAGCATCTGGAGGTGGTGGAGCAAATATAATCACAACTCCACCATTGCGTACAGACTCTATACCCTCTAAAATTGCATGAGAGCTTGATACGGTAACGATTACTGCATCAAGACCTATACCATCCGTTAATTCTCGTGTGGCCTCGACAAAGGATCTTTCCGAAGGGTTAACTATAACTTGCGCTCCGTATTCCTCAGCATACTCTCTTCTATTTTCGAGCATGTCCGAGACTATCACTTTACCTACACCAAATACTTTTTTTGCTAATTCGATATTAATGATCCCGATAGGGCCTGCACCGATAATACCCAATGAATCTCCCGGTCTAAGTTTTGTTTTCGCCATACCTTTAATACAACATGCAAGTGGTTCTATTAAAGTCCCATACTCATAAGAAATATTATCAGGGAGACGCAGAACATCACCTCGAACAATTGGTGAAGATACCTTAATATATTCTGCAAGCCCCCCTGGATAGATGCGGTTTTTTGAAAACTGTGAACAATGGATATAGTCCCCATGCACACAGTAGTTGCATGTCAAACAGGCGATATGATGATGAATAAATACCCTATCTCCAAGCGTGAAATCCTCTACCCCATTACCCAGCTCAACAATTTCACCTGTAATTTCATGACCTAAAACCAGCGGAGCTGCTTTCTTTCGATACCAATGCATCAAATCTCCACCGCAAATCCCACATACTTTCATTTTTACTAGTATTTCGCCACCTTGTATATCAGGCTTCGGATATTCTTCACATTTGATTGTCTCTTCGTCATAATAGACAACGGCTTTCATATTAAACAGCCCCTAAGTAACAATTTGCTGATAACTGTGCTAAAAGAACTCCATTATTTATTCCTAAAAGATATCTTTACTTATTGTTAATTCATAAATAGCACAACATCGTTGACATTTTTTAGTAGCACTAGTATTTGCTTACATCGTGTACATGTTGTTTAATACAACATAAATTGGAACTCTGTGATGTATTCTTGATCTTTGAAAATTATTAATCGATGCTCATCAGTAATAATTATCCCTTTAATGTATTCGTATTGTGCTTCTTTGGGTAATGAAAAAGATAAGCCAAATATGTTGAACTTTAGATTACTTCTAATGAAGCGGATGACATGGATCTCCCGTTCAGCTTCACATCGAGTACCATTTTAAACATGCTGTATTGTTACAGGATCAGTCGCTCAGCGGGATGCAAACCGTGAACTCGCTTCCCTTTCCGTACTCTGAGCTAACAGATACCATTCCGTCCTGGAGGTCGAGGAGTCTCTTCACGAGGCTGAGCCCGAGGCCTGTTCCCGGTATGCGGGCCGTGAGCCCGTTTTTTGCCCGGTAGAACTCGTCAAAGATCTTATTTTTCTCCTCCGGTTTCATCCCGAAACCGTTGTCCTTGATCCTCACCCTCGCATAAAGACCGTTCTCTTCGACCGCGACCACCACGTTCCCGCCCCGTGGGGTGTACTTCACAGCGTTCTCGATAAGGTTTTTAAAAACGACCTGCATGGCATTCCTGTCAGCGAGAACCTGCCGAATGCCACTGGACTCGACCGCAGTCATAGAGATTTCAATCGCTTTGCTTTCCGCTTTGTCCCGCAGGCCGTCTATAGTACACGTTAAAACTTCGTTTATATCGATAGGTGTTCGTTTGATGGCGAAGTTTCCGGTTTCTATCGCCGTCAGGTTCATGAGTTCGGAAACCATCTCCCGAAGCGCCCTCACCCGTAGCAGTGAACGTCCGAGCATTTTACTGTACTGTTCCCTGTCGTTTCCCATTACATCGTTCTGGATAATACCGAGATACCCCTCGACAACCGCCAATGGGCTCTGAATCTCATGGGAGACCATAGAAACGAACATCGATTTCGCAGTCTCAAGCTTCTTCCTCGCAGTTATGTCTCTCAGCACCACGACTGCTCCGCACTTTTCGCCGGAAGCCTCTGTTACAGGACTGATATTCACCATATAGGTGCCGTCTCCTACGGGAATCTCCTTCGATAATATGAGGGAAACCTCTTCGGCATCGAAGATCGATTCGATAAGCCCGCTCAGCACCGGACAGGTGAGATCGTCGAGGTGACAGGGCAGCGGCGGGCAAGAGGGCCCATTGAAGACACGTGTTGCAGCAGCGTTCCTCAGCACGATCTTCCGGTCCCTGTTCACCACAAGAACGCCGTCTGCCATGCACTTGATTATGGTGCTGCACCGTGAACGTTCCTGCGCAATCTCAACGAGACTCTTCTCACGCTCCTCTCGGAGGCGCTGGGTCTCTTGTTCGAGAGCCCGTTTCTTCAGCCCGTTTCCCAGCTGAAGGAGGAGCTCGTCCGGGGTGAACGGTTTGGATATATAGCCGTACGCACCCTGTTTTATCGCCTGTACTGCCGTTTCTATGGAAGCGTAAGCGGTAATAATAAGCAGAACGCAGTCCGGGTCCGCCTCATGCATCCTTCTTGTGAGCTCTATACCGTCTATTCCGGGGAGCTGAAGGTCAACGACAGCTGCGGTAAACCCGTTCTCATGTGTGAAGATATCGAGACCCCGCTCCCCGTCATCCGCTGAAAGTACTTCGTACCCTGCTTTCTCTAGGACCCTGCAGCAGCCCTCGCGGATTCCTCTATCGTCATCGATCACCAGAACACGTATATCTTCATCATACATTTTTTCCGTTCTCCATACATTCTTCTGTGAGTTCCCGCACCTTGGCCATGAATTCGTGCTGCGAAACAGGTTTGTCGAAGTATGCATCCGCGTTGATACACTTAAGCTCCTCAGAGGAGTGCGGCTTGAAATCGAAGCCCCGACGGCTCGATGCCGCGGTGACGATAATGACGGGGATGTCACCGAGTGAGGGGTCTTGTTTTATCTCAGCCGAAACCCTGAACCCCGAATCCATGCTCGTCATCATCAGGTCCGTTACAACAAGGTCCGGCTTCTGCTCCCGCATCGTGCGTATCGCCCTGGAGGTATTGTCAAAGCAGCTGACCATGTATCCGTTTTTCTCGAGCAGCCGTCGATTCATCTCGAGGAAATCCTGGTCGTCATCAATCAGCACTACGGTCTTCTTTTTCACTCTCATCGGTCATTCTCCCGGACTATTTTCAGGCTTCTCTGAAAGCATCTCCCTTATGACCTCGAGCAAAAGCTCCGGTTCAACGGGCTTTTCTATGAGCAGGTCTACCGGCAGCCATTTCTCGTCAGGTTCGAGCTTGATGGGGAGGACCGTATTCACAGAAGTGAGCATGAGCAGAGGGATTTTTTTCGTGAGTTTTGAGCTCCGAAGCTTTCTCGAAACACCATATCCCTCATTTCGTGTGGTCATCATCATGTCAAGGATAATAAGGTCCGGGATATCCTCCCGGACCTTATCGAGACATTCCGTGCCGTTATACGCAACAAGTACCTCATAGCTGTGCCGCTCCAAAAGCGCCTTGTTCATGGCAACGAAATCTGCGTCATCGTCAACCAATAAAACCTTCTTTCTTGCCTCCATGGGTGCCACCTCTGTCGCCTGCGGCTCAAGTTTCCTTCTTCGATATCAACGGTCGCCTGCGGCTCAAGTTTCCTTCTTCGATATCAACGGTCGCCTGCGGCTCAAGTTTCCTTCTTCGATATCAACGGTCGCCTGCGGCTCAAGTTTCCTTCTTCGATATCAACTTATCGAAACCCGGCTCTTATATGCGAGCCCTGGCTTCATAGCTCGTATGCAGGAGATGATGGGAACGTTCGCCGAGCGGACTCCCCAGAAACTCTTCGTAGATCTGCGTGACCTCCGGGTTCTCGTGTGATTTCCGTAAGGTTTTTCCCTCATCCTCTTTGTAGATCGCTTCGATCCTTTTTTTCCGCACCGCGTTCGTCGTGAGCCTGGGCTGCCCCCCGCCTCCTATGCATCCTCCGGGGCACGCCATCACCTCGATAAAGTGGTAATCCGCCTCGCCCGATTGAATCCGCCGGATGATCCTCTTCGCGTTGCCGAGGCCGTGCGAAACCGCAACCTTGAGCGTCACACCCCGGAGAAAATCCCATTCGGGAACCGTTTTTTCTATCTTCACGGACGCCTCCTTCACGCCTTCAAGACCTGCGATCGGTTTTACGTGCAGACCGCTGAAAGGCAGCGGTGACCCGGTCACGATCTCGTAAACGGTTCTCAGCGCCGCTTCCATTACCCCTCCGGTATTTGCAAAGATATCCGCTGCTCCGGATGAGGTCTTTCCCATCGGATCGTCCATCGTATCGTCCGGGAGGGAGGTGAAATCTATTCCTGTTTCCCCGATGAGCATGCCGAGTTCCCGCGTTGTGAGAACGATATCGACGTCCTTGACCGAGCTGTCGTTCATCTCCGGTCTCGCGTTTTCGAACTTCTTCGCCGTGCAGGGCATAACGGAAACGACCACGATCTCCTCAGGTTTTTTCCCGACTTTCTTTGCAAGGTAGGTCTTCGCCAAAGCCCCGAACATCTGCTGCGGAGACTTACACGTCGAAAGATTCGGGAGAAGCTCCGGATAGAAATGCTCCGCATATTTGATCCAGCCGGGACAGCAGCTCGTGAACTGCGGAAGCGCTACATCCTCTTTTTCCACAAGCGCCTTTTTGAGACGCACGAGGAGTTCGGTCCCCTCTTCCATGATGGTGAGGTCTGCGGTAAAATTCGTATCAAAGACTCTGTCGAATCCGATAAGCCGCAGGGCGCGTACCATCTTCCCTGTGACAAGCGTTCCCGGAGCAAACCCGAAACATTCACCCAGTGCCGCCCTTATTGCCGGTGCCGTCTGAACGATTACGAACTTATCGGGATCATCGAGCGCATCCCAGACCTCCTGGACCTGGTTTTTCTCGCCGATCGCCCCCACAGGGCATGCCGCCGAGCACTGCCCGCACTGAACACACACGACGCTCTCAAGGCTGCTCGAAAACGCCGGGCCCACGACCGTTTCGAACCCGCGGTCCTGTGGAAACAGGGCACCGACTCCCTGGACCTCGTTACACATACTGACGCAGCGACGGCAGAGAACGCACTTTCCCGTATCTCTCACGAGCGCAGGTGTTGTGCTGTCCGTCACTCCCGTGTGCTTCTCTCCAGTGTGATGTATCTCGCGTATCCCGAGCTCCTTCGCGATGCTCTGCAGCTCACAGCTTCCGTTCCGGTCACAGGTCTGGCAGTCTCCTTCATGGTCGGAAAGCAGAAGCTCTACAATAGTACGGCGCGCCGTTCTCACCCTCCTGCTCTTCGTGCTGATCTTCATCCCGTCGGACACAGGAGTCACGCAGGATGCCACGAGATTCTTGGCTCCTGCGACCTCCACGAGACACACGCGGCACGCGCCTATTGCCTGGATGTCCTCGAGGTAACACAAGGTGGGGATCTGTATCCCCGCACTGCGCGCTGCTTCCAAAATCGTCGTTCCTTCCGGAACTTTTACAGTCCTTTTATCAATTTCTACTTGTGGCATGGCTCTTTACTCCTCTCGTTCTCTGTACTCGCATCGAAGGCATCTCTTTGCCTCCTTTAACGCAACGGGTTCCTTCCACGGGAGCTCGACTTCACTGAAGTTCCCCTTTCTCATGATGAGCGATAGAGACTTCAGCTTCGATCTCCCGTACTCGACGGGATCCTCATCCGGATCAAAGCATGTATCAACTTCTTTCTCCTCCCGCCAGAACGAGTGATCCTCCCCGGTAAGGAAGAGATCAATACCTGCGGCACCCCTCTCTCCGCCTGCAACGGCATCGGCCACCGAGGAAGGCCCGTTTACTGCGTCTCCGCCGGCAAAGATCCACTCGACCGATGTCTGGCCTGTGATGGGATCGACCTCTATGAAGTTTCTGCTGCCTGTCCTAATATCCGTACCGCCGAGCAGCCCTTCCGTATCGAGAGCCTGCCCTATTGCGAGAATGAGCTGATCGGCCTCCATAGAATACTCCGTCCCGTTTTGAACCGGACGCTTCCTTCCGCTTTTGTCGAACTCTCCGAGCTCCATGCACTGGCACCGAATTCCGTCTATTCCTCCGTTGGAGGACACTATTTCGTACGGAGAAACGAGATAACTAAAAAGCACTCCCTCCTTCTGGGCCTCAGCCACCTCCTCCGCGTACGCAGGCATCTGGGATCTCGTACGCCGGTAGAGGACCCTCACGCTGTCTGCGCCAAGCCTCAGGGCGGTGCGGGCGGCATCGATCGCAGCGTTCCCTCCTCCCACAACACACACTTTCTTCCCCACAGGGACGCTTCCTTTGAGATTGTACTCTCGCAAGAATGAGATCGCCTGAACACATCTCGGGTTCGAAAGACCTCCGAGCGACATGCCGATTCCGTCGGGAGCACCGATGCCGACGAACACGGCCTCGTACTCTATACTCTTTAGCTTCTCGAGGGTAAAGTCTTCTCCAAGCCTCACCCCTGTCTCTATGTGTACCCCCATATCGCGTATCATACCGATCTCTCGCCTCAAAATGTCCCTCGGCAGACGGTATGCAGGGATTGCCTGCACCAGCATGCCGCCGGGTTCCGTCATGGCCTCGAATACATCGGGACGGTAGCCGAGGCGCGCGAGGAAGTACGCGCAGGAAAGCCCCGCCGGTCCTGCGCCGATGACAGCCACCTTTCGCCTTCTGTTCTCCTCGTTTCCCCTTATCTCCGGAAGCCTGATCTTTTTCTCCTGGTCCGCCATGAACCTCTTCAGGACACGGATAGAGACAGGTTCATCGATCGTCTGGCGCCTGCACTTATCTTCGCATCTGTGAAAGCATACCCTCGAGCAGACAGCGGCAAACGGATTTCGCTCTCTGTGAAGCCGGAGCGCGTCGTCGTACCGCTTCTCACCTATGAGAGACACATAGCCCGGTATATCGACGCCTGCGGGACAGTTGTTCTGGCAGGGTGCCCGCACGATTTCAGGGCAGACACCCGCAGGGCAGCGTTTGTCCCGAATATGGGCGATGAACTCGTCCCTAAAATGCCGTATCGCAGAGAGCACGGGGTTCGGCGCGGTCTGGCCGAGCCCGCAGAGCGAGGTATCCTTTATCGTGTTCCCGAGCTCGATGAGCTTCTCAATATCACCCTCCTCTCCTTTCCCTTCGCATATCCGCGTGAGTATCTCGAGCATCCTCCGGGTACCGATCCGGCATGGGGAACATTTTCCGCACGACTCCTCCTGCACAAACTCCAGGAAAAATCTCGCTATATCCACCATGCAGGTATCGTCATCCATGATGATCATCCCGCCGGACCCCATTATCGCCCCGAGCTCCGCGAGCGATTCATAGTCGACTGGTGTGTTGAGGTACTGCTTGGGAATACAACCTCCGGATGGCCCCCCTATCTGCGCAGCTTTGAACGGTTTTTTGTTCTTCACTCCTCCCCCGATATCGTACACGATCTCTCCGAGCGGCGTTCCGATGGGGACTTCGACGAGTCCGGTGTTTTCCACGGCCCCTGCGAGGGCGAACACCTTAGTCCCCCTGCTCTTCTCGGTTCCGAAAGAAGCGTACCATTCGGAACCTTTCAATATGATGATTGGAATGTTTGCGTAGGTCTCGACATTATTGAGCAGGCTCGGCTTGTTCCAGAGACCCTTGTTCGCCGGGAAGGGCGGCCTGGGGCGCGGCTCTCCGCGGTTTCCCTCTATCGAAGTCATAAGGGCAGTCTCCTCGCCGCACACAAATGCCCCGGAACCCATACGGATCTCCAGGTCGAAATCGAATGCTGTACCGAGGACCCCTCGTCCCAGAAGTCCGTACTCTCTCGCCTGCTCCAGGGCGCCAGAAAGCCTCTTTACCGCGAGAGGATACTCCGCTCTTACATATATGTATCCATTCCTTGCGCCGATCGCATACGCTGCGATAGCCATTGCTTCTATCACGCTGTGAGGATCACCCTCGAGGATGCTCCGGTCCATGAAGGCTCCCGGATCGCCCTCATCTGCATTACAGAGGACGTATTTGGGCTCACCGTCCGCCCTTCGGCAGAACTCCCACTTCAGCCCGGTGGGAAATCCAGCGCCTCCCCGCCCCCTGAGACCGGAACGTTTGACGACGTCTACCACCTCTTCAGGGGTCATTTCGGTAAGCACCTTTGCAAGGGCCCCGTACCCATCCTGTGCGATATACTCCTCTATACGCACAGGATCGATGAGCCCGCAGTTTCGAAGCACGATCTTCACCTGCTTCTTGAAGAAATCGGATTGGGTGATCTCTCGGATCTTATCCTCCCCTGGCTTTGCCCTGTGAACGATACGCTCCACGATCCTGCCCTTGAGCAGGTGTTCTTCGACTATCTCTTCCGAATACTCCGGTTTGAGGTTCTCATAAAGTATCCCGTCGGGGTATACAAGGGCGACTGGCCCCACGGCGCAGGGTCCCAGACATCCCGTCTCGACGACACTCACGTCATTCGTGAGTCCGAAGCGATCTACCGCTTTCTTGAGGGAAACCGATACTTCCAGCGCACCGGAAGCCACGCAACCTCCTCCGGTACATACGAGAATATGATTCTTCACTAAGTTCATGGCCTATTCATCTCCCTTCTGTTCTATTCCGTAATGAAGTAACCTGTTACCGGGTTACCCTCCACCACATGGTCCCGAACGATCTCCTGCACCTTTTGGACGGTGAGGCGTCCGTATCTGTACTCGTTCCCATCAGAGTCCTGCAGTGTGCATAGCGGCTCCTGGTCACAGAGCCCGATGCAGCCGGACTGTCTCAGCGTAACCGTCTCTATCTTTCTGTCGCCGAGCTCCTGCGCAAGCTTATTAAGTATCTCCCGCGCGCCGGCGGCGATCCCGCACGTTCCCATATGCACAATTATCTGCATAGATTTCGGTTCGCCTCTGAGGCTTATCCCTTCCCGTGCCGCGTCTCTCAATTTTTTCAGGTCTTTCACGTTCTTGATCTTCTTTCCCATCTCACTCTCCTTTGCTGTGGTCTCTGTACCCGTCGAGGATATCCCGGACCTTGCGCGGCTTCACCCTCTGGAGCACATCGTCGTCGATCATGATCGTCGGTGCGAGCCCGCAGGCCCCGAAGCACCTTCCCACCTCGAGCGAGAACTCTCTGTCGGGGGTCGTTCCCCCCACATCGATATCGAGCTCCGCTTTAAGCGCATCGAGCACCTGCTTTCCACCGCGTACGTAGCATGCGGTCCCGAGACAAACACGGACCAGGTGCCTCCCCCTCGGCACCGTGGAGAAGAAGGAGTAGAAGCTTACGACCCCTGAAACCTCGCTGTAAGACTTGTCCAGACCGATGCTGATATGCTTGAGAACCGGCTCCGGAAGATACCCGAACAGTCCCTGTGCAATCTGCAGCACCGGAATGAGCGCACCCGGTTTGTCATGGTACTCCTCCAAAAACCCGTCAAGCCTCTTCAGGAGCTCTTGATCGAGCTCCTGCTCGAGCTCCTCTGCTTCTTCCGACCCTGTCAGAACGTCTGTCGTCGTTTCACCACTCATAATTCACTCCTCTATCTTTATGTTATTGAATAACATCCAGCATGCGTATTCCCCTCTTTATTTCCTCGTATACAGCAGCTGCAAGCGCAATGCTGCTTTTGGGGTCGAGGCTGCGCCCTCTGAGGGAGCGCCCTCTTTTGAGTTCCGACACAACCACTTCGATCTCCTCCTCCTGCACCCTCAACCTGCACCTCAGCTCGAGGTGGGGATTCGTGACCACTACCGAGGAGAGCGTTCCCGCAAGATCTCCGAGAGGGCTTCTGTCAACGTGACTGATTCTCATCGTTGCAGATACACACAAGCCCCCCAGCACCGAGCGCCCCAAAGAGAGCGTTCCCCCTGCCCTCTCTACACCGCTCTTAAAAAGACTCAAGCCAAGTCCGGTTCGCTTGCCGGTTTTCGTCGTATAGAACGGATCTGTCGCCACATCGCGTGAAACCTCGAGTCCCTTCCCGTTGTCGTCAACAGTGATCTCGAGCGTATCCAGTTCGGGCTTCTCTGCAACCGACACCCATATCTCAGAGGCCCCCGCCTTGATTGCATTCTCCACTACGTCAAGAATGTGAAGAGAGAGCTCACGCAACCCAGCACCTCCTTCCGCCGCGCCCTTTCATCGCGAGCACGATCTCTTTCCACGTTGGGGCGTACAGTTCGAACACCGTGCACATCCTGCCGATATCCCAGAGCGAATGGCTGTCAGACGAAGCGATGACCGGGAGCCCCAGTGAAAAAAGTTCCTCACAGCAGGAATATGACCCGGTAATTTCAACCGCATCGAATTTCACACCCTCAGGGATGAAACCGAGCTGACCCAGAACGCTGAACGAGGGCCGATCGATATGCGCAGCTACCGCGAGCCCTCCGTTATTCCTGATGATCCCGACACTCTCTTCAATGCTCAAGGTCGTCGCAGAGGAGAAAAGTTTCGGTTTCGATCCTCCTTTATGAAAAACACCTTCCTTCTCCCCGGGATTTCGGGCGCCGAGCGCCTCGCTCAGCGACTCTGAGACCGCACTGCCCACCGCCGATGCCTGTGCGTCATCACCAAACAGGCCGAGCACGTGCACCTCCTCGCATGTCGTTATCTCCATTCCCTGCAGCACGACAAGCCCGCCGGAGGCGGCTTCCCTTACTCTGTTCGAGTTCGCCGTGGTGTTGTGGTCGCATATCGCGATAACCCCCAAACCCCTTTCGAGGGCCGTCTGTACTATAGCCCCTGGAACCATCTCCTCTGAGGCGCATGGTGAGAAGTTCGTGTGGATATGAAGATCCGCTACGATTCTTTTCACCTCTTCGCTCCACTGATTCCGAGCTCGTACATCCTCCCGGCAACGGTGAAAGTCGTCTCCTGCGAAGAGAACAGAAAGAGCTTCTCCTCGGTGGCCCTCTTTTTCACCTCTTCATCCGGGACCATACCCGAAGAGAAGATGACAGCTGCCACACCTGCATGCAGCGCCACGGCGATTACGTTCATGTGTACCTGAATCGTAACGAGTACGCACCCAGCAGGTGCATTCGCAAGAACGTCGCTCAGGAGGTCCGACGCGTGCCCAAAGCGAACGTCAGTTGAGAGGCTGTCCTCCCCTGCACCGGAAAGGGTAGAGAGCCCGAGCCGTTCTGTTATCTCTCTCAATTTCATTGTCCCTCATCTCCCTTTTCCCTGGGTTGGACGCAATCCGATTCGGCCGCCCGTCCCAGAACAATGTCCTCGGCTAAAGCTGCGCAGTCCGGAGCGCCGCACATCCCGCAATCCTTACCGGGAAGTGACCCCATCACCGTATCAATCTTTGAAAGCAAAACGATCGCTTCCGCGAGGTTCGGGTGAAGGCGCATCCCCTCCCGTGCTCTGTACGGTTCTCCTCTCTTCACCGCAACTTTTGGCTGTGCATTCCCCATGGAAAACCGATCCGCCCTGTGGCCTGCGAGCGCAGGGTTTTCCCTGTACAGAGGCGAACCGGCGCACCCGTAACTGCACGCATAAGTCTCCAGTATCTCCACGTCCTCAACGAGACCGTTTTCCGTCCTTTCGAGGATATCAACCACCTCATTCATACCGCTCACAATGAGGCTTTTTTGTGAACTTTCCAAAAAGCTGTCTTTTTCTTCGAGACAACCGTTTTCCGCGTGGAGGTGCCCTATCTCCACGGGCCGCAATTCCTGCTCCCGCATAACAGCGCAGGTCTCTGACGGGGAAACGACAATTGCCTCACATTCATCATACATGGAACGAAACAGCGTAAACTGGCTGGGACAGGCTGCAACGCACAGCAGAGGGCGGGCCGATGTTCTGGAGATCAGTGCCTCCAGGGGCGAGAGGTATGGAGCAAGGAGTGAGATGAGGGAGGGGAACCGTGTTTCTATGAGGTTCACTACTGCCGGACAGACCGGTGAAATTACAGGCTTTTTTACTTCCTTATGCACCGATCGTTCGGCCACAGCCCTTCGCAGAGCTACCTCGCAGCCCGCGGTGGTAAAAACGTCTGAAAACCCGGACTTCTCGAGCACCCGAAACACGTACTGGGGGGGGTGCGCCGCACCGAACTGCGCAAGTAGCTCGGTTGGAACCAAGAGGACGCCCCTCTCGGCCTTTACCGGAAAGAAGCTCCTTGACTTTAGTGTGATGGCCCCGCTCTCGCACACACCCATACAGGTGGTGCAGTCCACACAGCGGTGACGCAGGATCTCAGGTCTTTTTTCGTGGACCCTTATCGCTCCCATCGGACAGGCGCGAACACAGGCGAGGCATCCGCTGCAAACCCCCTCCCGCACTACCAGGGAGTTACCGTGACCCGCTGTACCCTTGTGGGTGTTTAACCTGATCGTTGCCCTGATGTACGTTCCCTTCCCTACACTGGACTCGATCCTGAAGAAGTCGCTGTTCTTCCTTATGTTAGGCAGGCCCATCCCTGCGCCGAACCCCATCTCGCGTGCAGCCTCCGGAGCGGTCGAGTACCCCTCCTTCATCGCCTGAGTTATGTCCGATATACCGGGCCCTTCGTCTCGGATTTCCATATCGAGGTAGCTGTCACCGAATGTAACATCCATGGTCCCCCTGTCTGCATGGATCACAACGTTCATTTCCGCCTCATACGCCGCGATCATGACTCGCCGGAGCACAGCGGGGTCCACGCCTATCTTCTTGAGACGGGTCTTCAAGAGGCTGGAGGCGAGCCCGGCGTTCCGATAGTTTCCACCTGCAATAGTGTAAGACTCTCGTATCATCGATCCTTATCGCCTTCCGTGACGAGACACTGGTATATCCTGCCGCATGTCTCGAACATGCCCTCGCGGGAGACAAGCACCGCAGTACCGTTACCAACGGCGAGACTCACCATCTCTTCCCCGATCGGGACTCCGTTCAGAAGACATATCCCGGGCACTTCCATGAGGGCAGCTATTCTGAAGAGCTGGGAGTTTGCGAGATTTGTAACAAGCAGCGTCCTTTCCGATGCGGCGTTCAAAAGCTCGCTTATCCTGTCGCCGGCATAGACGAAGCGGACACTTTTTCGATCCCCTGGGGGTGTGAAGATCTTTGCTCCTATCCGTTCTGCGAGATCATCTATATTCATCTCTCTTCCCTACGGCTGTATTTCTCGTCATATCAATTAGAGCAAATACCATGCCACAGGGACTTCATGACAGGCAGGGTTGATACAGGAGGTGAAAATACCCTTAAAAAGGAAGGAAGTTGTAAGCTTATTTCTTTTACAGCAGGGAGTTACCGCTTAGTGCATGCGGCATCACACAGGCCGGTCGGTACCTGCAGGGGAGGCTTGACACTGAAAAAGAGGCGGCTTTGAATGTGCGCGAACCGCACATGGGAGAACCGTTCCCAAAATCTACTATTTCCTGTAATCCTCCTTGTTCATCCCGTACTTCTTCATCCGCTCATACAGCGCCCTTCTCGATATCCCGATAGACCTGAAGGACGCGTTGATCTCCCCGTTATTCTCCTGCAGGGCCTGTTCGATAACAGCTCTTTCGGTCCTCTCCATCTCCTCGCGCAGTTTACCCTGTGTAGCCGGGAGGGAAAGAAGCAGCGGTGCCCAAAGACCCTCATCCTGAATGAAGGGACCTGTTACACCCTGACGGGAGGTGATCACCATCCTTTCCACCGCGTTCTTGAGCTCGCGGACGTTTCCGGGCCATGAGTAGCCTATCATCTGGGCCATAGTTTCTTCGGGAATCTCCGGTACCGGCATCCCGTTTTTTTCGGCGACAACACGGAGGTAGTGCAGTATAAGCAGCGGGATGTCATCGCTGTGCTCTCTCAAAGGCGGCACGTTGATTGTGAGGACCATGATCCTGTGATAAAAGTCCTCCCTCATGCTGCCTTTCTGCACCTCCTCCCTGAGATTGACCTTGGAGGTTACGAGCAGCCTTACATCGACCCGTTTCGGAGTATCCCTGCCGAGAGGCTGTACGAGTCCGTCCTCTAGCACCCGAAGGAGTCGGATCTGTGCCGGTATCGAGATGCTCTCTATCTCGTCGAGAAGGAGCGAACCCTTCGACGCGGTGAGCAGGGCGCCCTCTCTCTGGGCCACGGCCCCGGTGAATGCCCCTCTGGCATGTCCGAAGAGCTCGCTTTCGAGCATCGTATCCGGAAGGGCGCCGGCATTGACAGGTATGAAAGGCTTCTCGGAACGGCTGCTCACCGAGTGTATCGCGCGGGCCACGAGCTCCTTCCCCACACCGGTCTCTCCGCAGATGAGCACCGGAGCATCGGAATCTGCAACGGTCTCTATCTGGGCGTAGAGGTCCTGCATGATCCTGCTTCTTCCTATCATATCGTGTCTGCCGTCCTCGCCCGGCTCCAGCAGCTTGAGCCTTTTTTTAAGGTCCGAGCTCTCCCTCCTGAGCCTCGTTATCTCCGCGGCGCGTATAACGGAGGCGAGAAGTATATCCTCTTCGAACGGCTTTTCGACAAAATCGAATGCACCGGATTTAAGACAGCGTACCGCCATGGCGATATCCCCATGACCTGTGATCATTATCACAGGGGCCTGGATCTTACGCCGCTTTGTTTCGTTCAAAAACTCTTCCCCGCCCATTCCCGGCATCTTGACGTCAGTTATCAAACATCCGGCTCCGTCGATGCCGGGCCACGAGAGCGCCCCCTCTGCGGATGAGAACAACTCTACTCTATAGCCCCTTAAACTCAGCATCTGCCCTATCGATTCCCGGGCGGCTTCATCGTCATCGATTACAACAACGCTGTCCCGCTCCTGATCCATGAATTCTCTATTCCTCCCTTGTCTTTTCCGGCAGCCTCACCTTGAATGTCGATCCCTGCCCGGGGGTGGAGACTGTTTCTATCGTGCCCCCGTGCTCCCTTATAATTCGGAGAGAGATGGACAGTCCGAGCCCCATTCCCTCCCCCGGCTGCTTTGTCGTGTAGAACGGTTTAAAGAGCTTTTCAGACTCCGCCTTCGAAAACCCTTTTCCCGTATCCCTGACCTCCACAAAAATGCCGGAATCGTCTACATCATCGGCTCCTGTCCGTATGTACACATGTTTCGACTCAACATCGTCCATCGCCTGCCTGGCATTTGAGAGAAGGTTCAGAAAGACCTGTTCGAGGCGTACCCAGTCGCCGAGGACCGGCGGAGGGTCTTCATCGAGAATGAGGTGTACCTGCACTCCCGAGAGACGAAGCTGAGGCAGAAGAAATTCGACACATTCCATTATGAGATCGTTTATATCGATGGTGGTAATATTCATCTCCGAACGCCTGGCGAGTTCCCGCATCTGATGAATGATTTTCGAAGCCCTGTTGACCTGGTTGGAGATGAGTGAGAGATTGCTTCTTACCTTGTCAGGACCTTCCAAGTTGTGGTCCATCATGTATATAGCATTTTTTGCATAGTTCTGTATGCCGGTGAGCGGCTGGTTGAGCTCATGGGAGATCGCCGCAGCCATCTCGCCGAGCTCTATCAATCGATAGTAATGAATAAGCTGCTCCTCCTGCTTCTTGGCAAGGGAGGAAAGCTCCTTTCTTTTCTCTTCCAGCTCCTTGCGCTTCGTGATGTCGTAGATATTCATCAGTACGGCGGTTTCTCCCTCATAGATCGTTTCACTCCTCGAAACATCCGCCCAGACCACCATCTCATCCTTCCTCACGAACCTGCATTGGTAGCTGAGGTTCGTATTCTGCTGCCGTGACTCGGCTGCAATCATCCGCTTTATCCTTTCAATATCTTCGGAGTGGATCAGCTCCCAGATGGACCTGCTGGTGAGCTCCTCCTTGCTGTGGTGCAGAATATCCTCGATCCTGCGGTTGGCGAAGACAATCCTGTCTTCCCTGTACACGAGCACACCAGTGAGAGAATCCTCGATGAGCAGTTTGTACTTCTTTTCGGAAAGGCTGAGCTCCTTCCGCTGTTCCAATACTTCCTGTCTGAGAAAACCGATACAGAATGCAACCATAACGAAGAAGAGCATCCTTATGAGGTCGTGCCAGACCGGGCAGGTCGCGATACCGAAGAGGTGAAAAGAGGTAATCATGATCCCAAGGCTTATTGCGACAAGGATGCCTCGCTTCCCCCACCACATTGTCGCGATCACGACAGGGATATATATGAAGTGGGTGTAGATAATGTCCGTTTTTAGTATGGAATGGAAGAAGAACCCTATGCCCCAGGATACCACGACAAGAGACAGGATAACGGCGATCTGGAAAGGAAGTGACGGCGAAGCCTCTCTTCCCTCTTTCTTTTTTACAGACTTCATGATATTACCTGATCTCTGCATCTGGAAATTATACGACAGATAGCTGAGAGGGAATTCAGAATAGAGTACGTAGTGTTAGTGTCAGAGCAGCTCATCCTCCGAATAGCAAAACAAAACGGTATATCAGAGGATAGCCCGGGATCAATCCGTACGTCAAGCAAAAACACCAGGCCCTTTTTTCCGGCCTGGCGGACATCTCTTAAGTCATATCGAAGTTCAACGGTCTGCTGCAGTCCTATAACGCAGACCACCGCAGCCGGACCCAGTGAATTTTACAGCACCGCTCACATCAGCCGCCTGGAATGATTGACAGGGGGGAACAAGTGAAACTATATTAAATTAGTCGATACTAAATATTTCGGCATGAAATTACACTGATACCGGGCTTTAACTCCGCAGCCGTCGGCATCCATAATCTGTCATTAGTACCTTAATACTGATTTTCTTGCCTTTGTGGCAAGAAAATATTTTAATCAAGAATGTGGCTTGTCCACATTAGGATACCGACGGCAACGCATCACAGGCAATGCCTGTGATGTGAAACGGCTGCAGTTTTTCCAACTTGGTTTTTGTATTAATGCGGTTTTCTAAACAATTGCATAGCAAGGAGTTTAAATGATGACTTGGCAGCTGTAAAAAATAATATTTACGGTGAACAAAGCGCCAAAAGCCCCGTTACTTACAGTTTGCTGTTGGTCATGAGAAACGGGGATTGAACCCCTCATTCCTATGTGAGAAGTGGGGGTTAAACAGCCCATCGGTATCTTTTTTACTGACAAGGATTTGAAAAACAGATTAAAGCGTTGCCGAATCTGTTACAATCAGCTTGTAGGAGCCCGGCGGTACCGGAACATTAAAGGAGTATATCATGCCACGAAAATCCTTTTTTAAAATAATGTTCTCAAAGGCACCAAAGAGGGCGATATCCCTGCCGCCTCTTTTCCTGGTACTGACCCTGTTGGCGCCAGCTCTTCCGGCGTCATATTCATATGCGAAAAACCCTGACGCGCCCGGCACCGTACGGATACTGGCTCCCAGATCAACAGCCTCGACCCCGCTTCTCATTCTCGCTGAAAAGGACCCGATCGAGGGCACTGACATCGTCGTCGAGCTCTTCATCAACCACCCCGCTGCGATGGCCAGGCTCATAAAGGGGGAGGTCGACCTGCTCTTTACGGGTACGAGCGCGGGATGGGAGAACCGGTTAAACGGCGGGCCGTTGGTAATGGTCAACACCGGCGTGTGGGGTGTATCATATCTCGTCAGCAGGGATGAAAAAATCCGATCCTTCGCTGATCTCGCGGGCAAGCGTATCGCGCTCCCCTTTCCGGGTGCTCCTCTCGATTTCCAGACTCGCTATCTTCTGTCGAAATCGGGCCTCGACCCCGACAAGGACCTCAGCATACGCTACGCCCCTTACACACAAACCGTTCCCATGCTCCTGTCTGGAACTATCGACGCGGCCCCCCTTCCTGAGCCTCTTGCCACGAATGTTATCATGAACAGGGGCCTCCTGAGGGCCATAGACTACAAGGAGGCATGGGCCGAGCTGAGCGAAACCGGCGGTGAAGACTCCCGCTATTCTCCCCAGGTCAGCCTCTTTACGACCCTGCAGAGGATAGACGACTTGAAGGAAACGATCGTAAAGATAACCGGGGAGTGGAAGGAGGCATCGGCTTGGGTCCGGGACCACAGCACAGAAGCCGCGCGGCTTACAGAGACGCAGATCGATGTTCCCAGAGATGTTCTGCAAACGGCGATTGAGAACACACTCTTTTTTATTCCCTCGTTCGAAAAAAACATGGACCTTGTTCAGGATTATTACAGTAAGGTAAGAAAGTACCTGCCGGGGAAGCGAGAGGACCTCGACCAGGATTTCTTTTTTATACCGTAAAAGAGGTCATAGTGAAAGAGAAACTTACTTTTATCACCCTCGGCAGCATTGCCCTTGTTGCGGTGTGGACAGTCCTCTCCCTGCTGCTGGGCGCGTATATCATCCCGCCGCCATGGACGGCCCTTTTTGAGACGGTTTCTCTCTTCAGCCTCGGTTTCACATGGAAACATATCCTTATCACTCTTTTCAGGGTCTTTGCGGGGTTTTCACTGGGGTTCGTCTCCGGAATGGTCGTCGGATTCGCTGCAGGGAGATCAAAGCGCGTCGAACAGTTCTTCAGGCCGACAATACTCCTCTTCCAGGGGATCCCTCCGATCCTCTGGGCGATTCCTCTCATCCTGGTATTCGGTATCGGGCTCGTCTCGCCGATGATCGTCATCGCTCTTATATGCTTCCCTCTCGTTGCTGTAAACATCTCCGAAGGAATCAAAACGGTTCCGAAAGAGCTCGAAGAGATGGTTGGAGTATTCTCCCCCGGCCACGTCCCGAGGATACGCGAGGTCGTACTACCTCACCTGAAGCCGTTTATAACCTCCTCCCTTAAGCTCGGGGTAACGCTCGGTATAAAGGCGTCTGTCGTTGCAGAGTATTTCGGTGCGAACAACGGGATAGGGTTTCAGATACAATCGGCATACCAGTCTCTGCAGATAAAGAGACTTTTCGCGTGGGGCATCATCCTCATCCTGCTCATCATTCTCTCCTCAAGACTCTTATCTCCGAGGCTCCTCGTGGCATCCCGCAAGCACAAGGTTCGCAGAGCCGGGGATATCTCCCGGGAAGGGAGGGAAATGAAGGATCTGGGGAAGCTGCTCGCCTCCCCGAGAAATGAGAGACCGCTTCGGACAAGAAGCCTATCATTCTCCTACCAGGACGGAAGGGCGGTACTCGAAAAAGTGAATCTCGAGGTTAGGATCGGAGAGGTCGCCGTGATCTCCGGAGAGTCCGGAATAGGAAAAACAACACTTTTGAAAATCATCGCATCTATTCTCATGCCGGGCTCAGGAACGGTTGAGACGCCTGAGAAGGTGGGATTCGTGTTTCAGGACGATCGACTCATTCCGTGGAGGTCGATCTCGCGGAACGTCGCGCTTCCCCTCTTCTGCCAGGATTATTCCATGAAAGCGTCAATCTCGATTGCAGAAGATCTCCTGAAAGAGACCGGACTGTCCGGAAAGGGACCCAAGCTGCCGGAAGAGCTTTCGGGCGGGATGAGAAAGCGTGCCGCACTTGCACGCTGCTTCGCGAGGCTGCCGGAACTCATCCTTTTTGACGAGCCAATGACCGGTCTACACAAGGAAGCGCGGCACTACTTGTGGGAAAAGTTCTTCTCCCTTCTGAAGCTTTATCCGGTTCCTGTCGTCATTGTTACCCACTTTCCGGAAGAGTTGAAAAATTTTCCTAACTGCAGCTTCTACCGTCTGGAAGGAACACCCGCAGCCCTTTATCCGGCAGGCAGGCCGCGAACATAATCATAAAACATCAAGCCGGTAAACACTTACAAATGAATATTTTTTTCAAACCGGTTCAAACTATTATTTTTTTAATTGACGGGTTGAAGGAACCTGTGTTAAATTATGCGTGATGGTTTTTGGAAAATCATTTTTTTTGTAATAGATTGTTAAATATTTAACATAATAATTGAGGTGACCTCATGTCGCACATTTCCGAAGATGTCACGCAGGAAGAGATCATCAAGAGCTACCCTCAGTCTCGAGAGTACCTCATCTCCATCCTCCAGGCCGTACAGGACCAAACCGGATACGTCTCAAAAGAAAGCATCTACAAAATCGCGGACTACCTCGAACTGCCGGATTCCAAGATCTACGGGGTTGCCACCTTCTACAACCAGTTCAGGCTCAACCCTCCAGGAAAGCACCAAGTACAGGTATGCAGAGGAACGGCCTGTCATGTGAAGGGTTCCTCCGGCATTCTGGACTCAATAAAGAGGGAGCTCGAAATCGATGTGGGGGGCACCACAAAGGACGGCCTTTTTTCACTCGACACTGTGGCGTGTCTCGGGGCCTGCTCTATCGCACCGGTCATTACGCTAAACGGAAAATTCTACGGCAGGCTCGACAATAAAAAGGTTCAGTCACTGCTGAAAAGGGTCAGAAAAGAAGGAGACAGCAAATGAACAGGATCTATATAGGAATGGGGACATGCGGGCTTGCGACCGGTTCGGATCTCGTTAAAGATGCCGTTGAACAGTGGTCCCGGGAAAGAGGGGTCAGCACCCTGATCACCCCTACAGGGTGCGTAGGGTTCTGCCAGATGGAACCAATCATGGATGTCGTAACACAGGAGGGAATCAGAATCTCTTACGGCGCAGTCCAGCCGGAAGATGTAAAGAATATCCTCGAAGGCGCGCTCATCGACAGAGAGTTCTGCAGGGGAGAGGTAATAGGACAGTACAGAAACGGGAAAAAGCCACTCACGGGTATTCCCTTCATAGAAGACCACCCTTTCTTTAAGAAACAGGTGAAGTTTGTACTTAAAAACTGCGGGATAATCAACCCCACATCACTCTCGGAATACAGGGAGAGAGGAGGATTTCGCGGTCTGGAGCGTGCCCTCACCTCCTCACCGCAGGATGTTGTAGCTGAAATCCTTGAGTCCGGACTTCGCGGAAGGGGCGGCGGAGGGTTCCCTACGGGCAGGAAATGGCAGCTCGCCCAGAACCGGGAAGCTTCTGACAAGTTCATAGTATGCAACGCAGACGAGGGCGATCCCGGGGCTTTCATGGATCGTGCCCTCCTCGAGGGCGATCCCTTTTCTTTAATAGAGGGAATGATCATCGCAGGTTACGCTATCGGCGCGACCCAGGGCATCATCTACTGCAGAGCGGAATACCCGCTTGCCATCGAAAGGCTCGAAACCGCCATCGAGCTGCTGAAGAAGGAGCGGATGCTCGACCACGATCTCAACGGGAGCGGATTCCGGTTCAGCCTCAGGATAAAGAAGGGTGCCGGCGCCTTCGTGTGCGGTGAAGAGACCGCTCTCATCGCATCCATCGAGGGCAGAAGAGGGATGCCGAGACCGAGACCCCCCTACCCCTCCGATTCGGGACTATTCGGCAACCCCACGGTTGTGAACAATGTCGAGACTCTCGCCAATGTGACCGGAATCATGAGGGAGGGATCGGAATTCTTCTCATCACTGGGAACCCAGAATTCCAAGGGAACGAAGGTTTTTGCCCTCACGGGAAAGATCAGAAACACGGGGCTCGTCGAAGTCCCTATGGGAATCACCCTGAAGGAGATCATCCAGGACATCGGCGGAGGGATCGCAGGCGGTAAAAATTTCAAGGCGGTCCAAATAGGGGGGCCTTCCGGAGGCTGCATTCCCGAAAAGTATATAGATACTGAGATCGATTACGAATCGCTTAAGGGGATCGGGGCGATCATGGGCTCCGGAGGGCTCGTCGTTATGGACGAGGAGACCTGTATGGTGGACATCGCGAGGTTCTTCCTCTCATTTATTACAAAGGAGTCGTGCGGCAAATGTATCCCCTGCAGGGAGGGGACACAGCGCCTCTTCGAGATACTGGATTACATAGTTTCTCCCTATTCGAAGATGAAAAACGAGGAGGAAAACCTCCAGCGTTTCAACATGGTGATGAACCTCGAAAACCTCGCCGAGGTTATCAAGAGCACCTCTCTCTGCGGTCTCGGGCAGACAGCGCCGAACCCCGTCCTTTCCACGCTCCGTTTCTTCAAAGACGAATACGAAGCGCACATCTACGAACGAAAGTGCCCTGCCAAGGCGTGCAGGGGCCTTCTGATCTATGATATCGACACCGATATATGCACAGGGTGCACACTATGTTCCAAAAAATGCCCGACAGGCGCGATCGTCGGCGGGAAGGGCAAGGCCCATTATATAATAGAAGACAGATGCGTCCACTGCGGGACCTGTTTCGATGCCTGCAGATTCAAAGCAATAGTAGCGAGCTAAAGGGGATACCATGGTCACCTTAAAGATAAACGGCAACACCATAAAGGCGAGAAAGGGATCGACGATCCTGGAAGCAGCCAGGAAGGCGGGAGAGAAGGTCCCGACACTGTGCTATATCAACGGACTATTCCCGAGCGGCGCGTGCAGGATGTGTATAGTGGAGATAGAGGGAAAAGCCGGGCTGGTCCCATCCTGCTCCTACCCTGTTGAGGAGGGTATGGAGGCGTACACGAGGAGCCCCCGGGTGCTGAACGGCAGAAGGACTATTATCGAGCTCCTTTTGGCGTCCCATCCTTTCGACTGCCTCACATGCCCGAAGAACGGACACTGCGAGCTCCAGAGCATTGCGGCGGAATACGGTATCGAGAGGGTCCCCTACAAGGGCAAGACCCGCCACCACTACACGGACTTCTCATCCGCCTCGATAGTGAGAGACCCTAACAAGTGTATCCTATGCGGGAGGTGTGTCCGCATCTGTGAAGAGGTGCAGGGGGTTTCCGCCATCGATTTTACGAAGAGAGGGTTCGATACGATGGTCCTGCCCCCATTCGAGCAGGACATCAGCCAGACGACCTGCGTGTATTGCGGGCAGTGCGTGCTCTCCTGTCCGGTCGGGGCTCTCTCGGAGCGCTCCTCCCTCGAAGAGGTCATCGAGGTGCTCCAGGAGAACGGCAAGTACCTCGTCGCCGGGGTAGCTCCCGCAATCAGGGTTTCTCTCGGAGAGTTTTTCGGCCTTGAACCTGGACAGAACGTAACTGGGATGGTTTCTGCGGCTCTCAGAAAGATCGGTTTCCAGAAGGTCTTCGATACCGACTTCACAGCCGACCTCACCATCATGGAGGAGGCTTCCGAGTTTATCGGAAGGATCGAGAACGGGGGAGAGCTTCCGCTGTTCACATCCTGCTGTCCCGCGTGGATCAAGTTTTCGGAACAGAATTTTCCCGAACTGCTTCCCAACATCTCGACATGCAAGTCCCCCCAGCAGATGATGGGGGCCCTTGTGAAACATCATTTATCGGAGGAGATCGGTATCCCCCCTGAGGACATCTATCTCGTTTCCATCATGCCCTGCACCGCGAAAAAGTACGAGTGCACGAGGCCGGAGATGGGCGTCGGGGCGAGCGCTGACGTGGACACCGTCCTCACAACGCGTGAGCTCGCAAAAATGATAAAGATACACGGGATCAACTTCCCTGACATAGAGCCCGAGTGGTTCGATGATCCAATCGGGTTCACCTCCGGATCCGGGGATATCTTCGCCGCTTCCGGGGGGGTCATGGAGTCGGCGCTCCGCACGGCATACTACTTTATCACAGGAAAAGATCTCGAGAAGATCGAGTTCGAGGAGGTCCGGGGTTTCAGGGGAATTAAGGAGGCGAGCGTGGAGATCGGGGACCTCCCGGTCAATGTTGCGGTTGTGAACACACTTTCTAACGCGAGGGAGATAATCAGGAGAATCCAGTCCGGCGAAAAGGAGTATCATTTCGTCGAAGTCATGTCCTGCCCAGGAGGCTGTGTGGGCGGAGGGGGACAGATGGAAGGGTACGAACCAGAAAGGATAAAACAGAGGATCGAGGCCATTTACAGTCTTGACAGAAAAAGGGTTGTACGGTTATCGTATAATAATCCCGCAGTAACAAAACTGTACGACAACCTGCTCGACAGGCCCGGCTCTGCCAGGTCTCATGAGCTCCTTCATACATCTTACGGGAGAAAGTCAAAGAGGAACTGATGAAAGGTACATTATCAGTTTATACCAAAGGCGATCTGTGTAAGAAATGTTACTCCTGCGTCCGCTCCTGCCCCACAAAGGCGATACAGGTTCATGAGGGCGAGGCATTCATCATCGAAGACTACTGTATCTCGTGCGGTCACTGTGTCAACATGTGTTCTCAGAATGCAAAAAAGATCGTTTCACAGACAGACGAAACCGCTGCGCTTCTCGCCGGGCCGCAAAAGACGTTCGCCATGATCGCCCCCTCCTTTCCCGGGGCATTTCTCGACCTCGAGCCCGGCAGACTCGTGGGCGCTTTGAGGGAGATGGGATTCGACGGTGTCTTCGAAGTGGCGTTCGGGGCTGACCTCGTCTCGTACAGATACAAGACAGCGTATGACCATATCCTCAACGAGGCGAAAAAAAAATTTATCATCACTTCTCCATGTCCCTCGGTCGTGTTCCTCATAGAAAAGTTCTTTCCCGAGCTCATCGCTTCACTCGCACCGATTGTCTCTCCCATGGAGGCTATGGCCAGAGTTATCAAGGGGAAGATCGATGGGAACGGAAAGATAGTTTTTATCGGTCCATGTGTCGCCAAGAAGGACGAAGCAAAAAGGTCGGAGAATGTGGATCACGTTTTGACCTATCAAGAGCTTGCCGATCTGCTCGAACGCACGCATACCGAGCCTGACCGCTGCGGCATGGCGGATTTCGACCCTCCCCTCGCAAATCTGGGAAGGATATACCCGGTTACCGGAGGTCTCCTCAAAGCAGCGGATATCGACTCCGATCTCCTGGAGAGTCCGGTAACAGTCGTCGAAGGGCCGGAGAGGGTGATGGACATCCTCTCGGTGCTGGGAAAGCTCCAGCGGGAAGGAAAGATTCCAAACTACAGGATCTACGATCTCCTCTTCTGTGAGGGGTGCATCGGGGGACCTGTCATGATAAACAACCTCACTTTCTATGAGAGAAAGAAGTTCATTGTCAGGTATATGACGGGGAGGCCTCTCCTTACGGACATCGAACAATGGGCACAGGAGAACAGCGACTACCTCGACATCGATCTTACCACCGCTTTCAACCCGAAGAAGAGGGACATTGTCGAACCTCCGGAAGAAAAGATACGTGAGATCCTGGCAATGACCAATAAGTTCAAACCCGAGGACGAGCTTAACTGCGGGGCCTGCGGGTACTCATCCTGCAGGGAAAAGGCGATTGCCGTCTATCGCAGGATGGCGGAGGTGGAGATGTGCCTGCCCTACCTCATCAGCAAGATCGAGCAGACAGTGGACGACCTCAAGCAGAACCAGGCGCGTCTTATCCAGGCGGAAAAGCTCGCTTCAATGGGCCAGATGGCCGCAGGCATCGCCCACGAGATCAACAATCCCCTCGGGGTCGTACTCATGTACGCCTATATACTGAAAGACGAGCTGACCGGCAACACCGAAGCCGAGCAGGACCTGGAGCGGATCATTACGGAAGCGGAGCGCACAAGGAAGATCGTAAAGGGCATCCTGAACTTCGCCCGTGAAGAAAAGATAGAACGGACCAGCACCGACATCAATGAGCTCGTGAAGAGCTCTGTCGACACGGTCCTTAAGGGCTTCCAAAAAAACTCATACCGTGTGGAGTTCAAGCCGGACGATACTCTTGGAGAACAGAGCATCGATGTCAACCAGTTACGGCAGGTGTTCGACAACATTATAAAAAACGCATGCGAAGCCATGCCGGACGGGGGCACGCTTACAGTGACCACCCAAGGAAAGGAGGACACTTTCTCCGTCAAGATATCCGATTCCGGGAGCGGAATCTCAGAGGAGAACCTTCCCAAGCTGTTCTCTCCCTTCTTTACGACAAAGCTCGTCGGCAAGGGTACAGGGCTCGGACTCTCGGTATGCTACGGAATCGTGAAAATGCACGGCGGTAATATCGTGGCCGGCAACAACCCCGACAGGGGCGCATACTTTACAATAACGATCAAAATAACTGAGACCGCTCCTCTCATACGGAGCGAAGACAATAACAATCAATAGGATTTGGAGGGCTGTTGTGCCGAAGGTACTTATAGTAGATGACGATGCCGATCTTCTCAGCGGACAGAAGATCTTTCTTGAAGAGAACGGATATAAGGTCGAAACGGCAACGAGTATGGAGGACGGCCTGGCGAAGCTCGAGCAGTTTACGCCGGACATCATACTCGCCGATCTTATGATGGAACACTACGATACGGGTTTCGTTTTCTGTAAGCGCATCAAAGACAATCCAGCCATGCGGGAGGTTCCGATCATCATGCAGACATCGGCGCCGAAGCTGACGGGATTTACCTTTGACGCTTCTAACCCTCGGACGAAGAAGTGGATCATGGTCGACGAGGTGATCACCAAACCGGTCCCCCTCGATCAGCTCCTTGGAAGAATCGAGCGTTATCTAGGGAGAGCTCAGGGCAAATAAACGTCTTTTGTGTACTACTCCCGAATTTGCGCCGACCTACACACGAGAGCGCCTTAGTGCGGTTTTCTCATAGATTGCTATGCAATCAGATTGCATAGCAATGGATTTAAATGATGACTTGGCAGCTATAAAAAATAATATTTACGGTGAGAAAAGCGCCTATGTGGTTTTCTCAACAGCCGCATATCATCAGAGTTGAATGATGACCCGGTAGTATGTGATAATGACATGCAAAAATATAGTTTATCGTTGAGAAAACCACAAACCCCCACATTCCTATGTGAGAAATGGGGGTTAGTCCTGAAGAGCAGCGGCACCGGACATCTTGTCCCGCACGGGAACAATGAGCCCGTGAACAGCCGCCGCTATTCGTCCGTTTATTTCTCATGAGAAGGATTTTATGCCCGGAGAACGGCAGAACGCCCGGCACCTGCAAGACCCGCAGGCCTCAGGGGCCTATCTTGGCACAAGAAATCGTTATTGTTTGCACAAACTGTCTTTATACTTTATACTTGTTTTAATGAAGCCGGAACATACACCTTCGTACGTGCACCTTTCGGAGGTTTTACCATACGGCTGATATGCGATGCAAATATATTCTGCTTATTCAAGTAATTTAAATATTTCTTGAGGGAGGTTTACTATATGAAACGAAGAAAAGCCGATCTGTCACGTGAGACCTACCATTTTCCCAAAGGTGAGGTATCACACGTTAACTGGAAGGAGATCGAACCTGATCCTCCGGGAGGGTGGCCCGGAATCTATGGTGAAGTCGAAACCGAACTCATAGTCTGCCGTGAAAACTCAGGCTCAGAAAAAACCGTCATGGGACGCTCTGTATATCACAAAGGGGCGTACCACGAACCGCACTGCCACTTCTATGCGGAAGAGTTCATCTTCTGCCTCAGCGGTAAATGCGTTGTCGGAAGCGGGGACAGTGAGTACCTCTTTACACCGGGAGACACTCAGTTCGCAAAGGTTTCACAGATTCACTGGCTGAGGAATCCCTTCGATGAACCGGTGGAGTTCATCTGGGTGTACAGCGGTGCTGCCATGCCGTTTGAGAGCGGGTACGCGACACCTGACCACTTCGCCGAGGGAATGGCTATCTATAAAAAGAACATCACTCCGAAATAACATGGGAGAAAGTACAATGGAAGACCTTGCTGCAAAGGCCCGCGATATACGCTCGCTCTTCGACCTTTCGGGAAAGACCGCGGTAGTAACGGGGGGGGCTAAGGGGCTTGGGGAAGCGATGGCACTCGCCCTTGCCGGAGCTGGCGCGGATATCGCAATAGCCGGCAAAACCATGAAGAACAACGAACGCGTAGCGGACGAGATAGCTCGTATGGGCAGAAAGACCCTCGCCGTAGAGGTGGAGGTGAGAGATGAGAAGAAGGTCATAGGGATGGTCGGTAAGGTCTTAAAGACCTTCGGACGTCTCGACATACTTGTAAACAGCGCGGGGATCGCGGATGTGAGACCCATTGCCGAGTTTCCCCTCGAACTTTGGGAAAACATAATGGATGTCAACGTGAAAGGCACGTTTCTATGTTCGAGAGAGGCGGCTAAGCTCATGCTGGATCAGGGCAAGGGGAAGATCATCAACATTTCATCCCTTCAGGGATTTGCAGGAAGGGCGGGCGACGCTGCATACGCGGCGAGCAAGTCCGCCGTAAATCTGATGACTATGTCGATGGCATGCGAATGGGCGAGTAAGGGGATATGCGTGAACGCGATCGCCCCGACCTGGTGCTGGACCGACCTTACTTCGCCTTTCTTACGTATCGAACCGTTCTACGAGGCGATGAAAAAGCGCATCCCGATCGGCCGCGCGGGCAACAGGGAGGACCTTTTCGGCATCGCGGTCTTTCTCGCCTCAGATGCGTCCGACTTCGTAAACGGCGCCGTAATCCCGGTGGACGGGGGCGCGATTGCGTCCGACGGATTCCCGACAGTACCCTCTGCCGAGTAGAATTCGATGACCTTTCATTCGAAACTGGTCGTGGTTCTCACACGAGGTAGTACGAGCATAATCCGGAAGCGCCGGCTTGGGGGTAAGAAGCGAATAACACGTCCGATATATCCGTCGCCGGCAGCCCTTATAACCTCAATCGGCCATGATGGAAGACCCAATATTATCACCCTGGGCGAGGTTTTCAACATAAGCGTGGAAAATCCAGTGATAACAGGAATCGCCACACGGCCTTTAGTGCGGTTTTCTCAAAGATTGCTATGCAATCAGATTGCATAACAATGGATTTAAATGATGCCCTGGAAAAATTTGATATTCTTCTTTACGGTGATAAAAGAGCCAAAAGCCCCGTTACTTACAGTTTGCTGTTGGTTATGAGAAACGGGGATTAGACCCACTCTCATGCTCTTATAGCGAATTCGAGAGAGTACGTCATCAACCTTCCAACCACCGATATTTTGGAGAAAATTGACTCCCTGCGGCACAATATCCGGAAGAGAAGGGGGTAACAAATTCGATACATTCAAGCTTACCCCCGTTCCTGCCTATGAAGTAGTGCCTCCGTTGATCGATGAATTCCCGGTGAACGTTGAATGCAGGGTCATTGACATCAACACAGTCGGGGACCATGACCTTTTTTTCGGTGAAGCGACCGCTATTCATGTCGATGAGGGCAGGCTTCAGCAGGTCTGGACAGATGTCCTGACAGCGGCTCATCGAAGCGCTGAACCCTCCCATCTACATTGCAGGCTTTGTACTGGAGCGCCGGAAAGAGGCTCGGTGCTCATGGATTTACCGCTGCCGGCCGGTAACACAGGTGAATTTTATCACAGTTATTATCCACTCTCCGGCGGCTGATGCACATACTCTTCAGACATCGGTAAACCTGACACGCGATTTCCAGCCTCTCGGCTTACACGGATCGCGCTTTCTTCGTGTCGACCATCGACACGATACTTTAGACTCTTGCGGTACTGCTTTTTCCTGTATACCGCGGTAGGGCCGTCACTACAGGAGCATATCGAAAACAGCGATATCGGGCTCCCGCATCCTGGCGCGAGCAGCCTGGTCCCCACTTTCTTTAACATCGAACAGAGAGACTCCGAATCTGTTCCACTTAAGGAAGTTTATCGAAAAAAGAACGGTCGGCATACGGTCTGTGCGTGGGTCCAGGGCACGGCGATCCGTAAATAAAAAACGGGCCCTCAAGCCAGTGGGAAGAACTATCCCAAAAGCTCAGGGCCCGGTCTATTGATCCCATTTCTCACATAGAAATGAGCGGTTTAGTGTTTTCCTCACCTGCTTTTGAAATTCTTCAAAGCCATCACTTGGCTCTGTTAAAACTCCTTGTTTGAAAACTACCGCCCAAGTCCAACAACGATCTCCTGCCCCTGCCTGTACAGGCGGAACATGACAGTCCTCTCTTCGGGACTGTTGAGAGCGCTGTAAAATTCCCGGATGCTCGTCACCTTTTTCCCGTTGACCTCCATTATGATGTCACCAGGCCTGATGCCGGCAACCGCTGCAGGTGTATCGTTCTGTATCTGTGCGACAACGAGGTCTCCGAATTTTTTCGGAAGATCGAGCTGTTTTTCGATCTCTTCTGTTATTCTGACGACGAACATACCCGGCCACAGATGCTTAACCTGACGTGCAATCTTTTCTTCCTCCAGCCGCTCGGCGATTTTCACCGAAATGCGTACCGGCTTTCCGCCCCGTAAAACCTCGAATTCGTATGTCCGATTCGGGATAAGCTTTGCAACGAGGAAAAGAAAGTGTGTTGCATCCTCGACTGGCTCGCCGTCTACCTTCGTTATAAAATCACCGGGGATTATTCCGGCCTTGGCTGCAGGAGATCCCTTGTAGACGTTGTACACGAAGCTCCCTCCTGCATCTCCGATGCCGAGGTCCTTCTTTACCTCAACAGTGAGATCACTAATATTGACACCGAGCCATCCGTACTCCACTTTTCCCTTTGTAATGAAGTCCTCGATTGCCTTTTTGGCGTTGTTAATCGGGACAGTGAAACCCAGCCCCACACTCCCTCCCGATGGGGAGGAGATCCATGTGTTGATACCGATGACCTTCCCGTAGATGTCCACGAGCGGCCCACCTGAGTTACCCTGGTTGATTGCGGCATCCGTCTGTATGTAGTCGGTAAAAGAAGCAACGCCAGAACTGGGCATTGGCTGCCTCCCGACAGCGCTCACAATCCCGGATGTCACAGAGGATGTAAACCCCATGGGGTTGCCGACTGCAAATACAATATCACCTACCTGTACCCTGTCGGAATCGCCAACCTCCGCGACAGGAACCTCATCGGACGTCTCGAACACCACGAGGGCGAGGTCCTTATTGGGGTCCCTGCCGACGAGTGAAGCGGTATACTGCCTCTTGTCATAGAGCCTGATGCTGATCTCGTCAGCCTCTCCTACGACATGATTGTTGGTCAGCACATATACCTTCGCGCCCGTTCTTTTTACTATTACGCCCGAACCGAGGCCGTACCTCTTGAACTCCCTTTCAAGGGGTGGCTTATCCCCCTCCTGAGGGCCGAAGAAGTAATCGAACGGTGACTGGAACTGCGGCACCGACTGCTTCACCACATCGACAACATCGATCTGGACTACCACCGGCAGAACCTTCTGCGCCACCCCTCTGTACGCAGACTGGAGACTCTCCAGCGCACCGGTGTCGAGAACGACATCTGTCTTTCTTTCTGATGTCTGAGCCTGTGCAGAAATCTGTCCACCAGAACCGGAAACGCTTATCACTGTTGCGAGAAATAGACCCAGCAGTGCAGAGAAGACAGCAGTATTAACCACAAACATCTTTTTCGAACTGAAGATCTTCTTGAACCACATTCTGTTTTCCTCCGTAAATGGTTTTGATTCCTATTAAGCTATCGTACAAAAATATAACTCCCGACTATTACAGAACCATTTCAGCAGGATTACAGTTTTGTAATCTTTCTACCGGAAGTTTAGGGCTTATATAAGCCCTGCAGCCGGTTTTTCACCCCTTTCATAGACTCAGGAATTCGGAAAGCATCCTCATCATCCGAAAAACTATCGATGACCTTAGTGCGGTTTTCTCACAAATTGCATATCAATGGAGCTTAGTGATGATATGATAGTGGTTTATATTGTCATGTAAAAAATAGAGTTTACAGTGAGAAAAGCGCTAAAAGCCTCATTCCTTAATATTTACGGTGATTTGTGAGAAATGGGGGCTAAAACCCCTATTTTCAAATATTTACAGGGTTTTGTGAGAAATGGGGGTTAAGACAGTGAACCGGGCAGGCTGCGGCTCTCTTGGCACCGGTAGGGGCTGATATGTCATAAACAGCGGTTTCGTTTCAGTAACAGGTGTATACGGACGGCAGTGAAGAATGCCTCTGTTTCGCTAACAGGCGTCCTGTGACGGTTCATTATATATCGGGGGCAAACCCCCTTCCTGTTCAAGAGTAAAGGCCGGATACAACAGCTACGAAAAAGATGTTTTCCGGCACACGGCTTGTGGTCACTCATTTTTGTTTCGAAATGATTTTCGCGGACTTTTCGCAGCACGAAGCGCTTAATTGCTGAGGGGAAGCGTGAAAGAGAACTCCGAGCCCTCGGTTTGTGTGCTCGTGACCCGGACTGTGCCGCCGTGCGCCTCGACGACGGCTTTCACGAAACTGAGTCCCAGTCCGAGCCCTGGGGACCCTTTTGCGTTTGCTCCCCTGTAATGCCGTTCCCAGACTCTCTCAATCTCGTCTTTTGCTATACCCGTTCCGTTATCCTTCACAAAAACCGTTGCGACCGTTCCGTCTGAGGACAGCCTGACAGTGATCTCGCCGCGTGACGAGCTGTACTTGATCGCGTTCTCGAGAAGGTTGGCAAGAGCCTGCCTGATCCTCGTAACGTCCGCCGAGACGCGAAGCTCTTTGGGGAGGTCTGTCGATACTTCTATCTCTTTCTCCTCGGCAATATACCTGTAAAGCTCCGCCATGTCATCGACAAGCCTTGAAAGATCCACCGGCTTACGGTCCAGATGCATGACCCCTGTCTCGGCTTCTGATATGTCCATAAGGGTGTTCAGCAGGGAGAGCATTACATCGGCCTCCTCCATGCTCTCGGCAACGGCCTGTTTGAGCTGATCATGATCGTGGGGGGACTGCAGGGCGGCTTCAGCAGAGCCGCGCATGCGGGACAGAGGGGTCCTGAGATCGTGAGCAACGTTGTCGAGCGCGTTTCTCATACCCTCCACGAGCGGTTCGATCATCCCCAGCATTCTGTTGAAAAGGAGGACGAGCTCTTCCATCTCGTCACGAGTGCCGGGCGACTGTATCCTCGCTTCGAATTTTCCGGTTTCTATTATCGTACGGACCGTATCGTTCAGGTTCCTGAGAGGCCTCAGTGACCTCGCCGCCAGGTATGCCCCTCCGAGAAAGCTCATCAGGATGAATGGAACCATCACTACAGCAAAGATCTCTCTGAAACGCTTCAGCGCGAACACCCGCTCGGCAACGTTCATGCCCACCTGCAGACGATTGCCGTCTGAGAGGCGGAGGGAAGCCGTTTCTATATAGTATAAGGTCCCGCCGACCTCGATCTTGATCTTTGTTACTTCCTCACCGGAATATATCCGCTGAAGGCTGCCTTCAGGCGCGCTCCTCCAGGTCTCCGGTATGATGAGAAGGATCGTGCTGTTGAAGCTGTCGGCCACCCGAACCATAGATACTCTCCTCTCACCGAGAAGCTTTCCCAAGCTCACCTGTCTGTTGAGAGCCTGGACGCCGCCGGTCTCGTAGCTCGCCCAAAGCTCGAGAAGCTTATAACGAATGGAGTTAAAATCATCTTTTTTCAGAGTGGATGAGAGAAATAGATATATCAGACCAAACAGGAGCATCGAGCTGAGGATAAAGACGATGGAATACTGGGCAGCGAGACGGAGATTAATTCTTCCCCTTATCTTCCTGAGGTACCTTGAGAACATACCCTACTCCGCGTATTGTATGAATGAGCTTCTCTGTGAAATCACGATCGATCTTGCCTCTCAACCGGCTCACGAGGACGTCTACAACGTTCGTCTGCGGGTCGAAATGGTAATCCCACACATGCTCCATGATGAGTGTCTTCGACAGGACCTGTCCGGGAGTTCTCATGAAATATTCCAGAAGGGAAAACTCCCGCGGCTGAAGCTCGATCTTTTTCCCGGCCCGCATTACTTCCCTCGTCATAAGGTCCATCGAAAGGTCTCCTGCTGCGAGCGTCACAGGAGACCGGCTCATGCTTACCCGCCTGAGCAGAGCGTGTATTCGGACGAGGAGCTCCGAAAACGAGAACGGTTTTGTGATGTAATCGTCACCCCCTGCCTTGAGCCCCTTTATCCTGTCGTCAACACTCCGCTTTGCGCTCAGGATAACAACAGGCAGTGTCAGGCTCTCTTTCCTCAGGCTCTCTATAAGAGTTATCCCGTCCATCCCTGGAAGCATGATATCCACCACCGCCACATCGTAAGAGTTCGTCAGGGCCAGCTCCATCGCGCCCTCTGCGCTCGGTACATGGTCTACTGCAAATCCCGCCTGGCCGAGGCCTTTTTCCACGAATGAGGCTATTTTTTTATCGTCTTCGACAACCAGTACTCTCATAGGATCCTTTCCCGTACTACACATGATAGCCTCGCCGAAAGAGAACATCAAGCAAATAAGCCTCCGGCCACAAAGTACCTAATGCTGTTTTCTAAACAATTGCATAGCAAGGAGTTTAAATAATGACTTGGCAGATGTAAAAAATAAAGTTTACGGTGAAAAAAGCGCCAAAAGCCTCGTTACTTACAGTTTGCTGTTTGTCATGAGAAACGGGGGTTGACCTCCCCCCATTCCTGTGTGAGAAATGGGGGCTAATACCTGCATGTTCTTGTGATCTTCCCACCTTTGTAAGAACTGCACAGCTCTCCCGGCCTTGCGCTTCATTCGTTTCCGTAGTATAATTCTCATCATCCGTGCATGGAGCAGAAAAAGTGTCCCTGCACCGGGGTAAAAGTCATACAACAAATAATCGAGGTATATATCGTGAAGGTACGAATCATAATAACGGGCGGCACGTTCGATAAACAGTATGATGAGATCCAAGGAGAGCTCGGTTTCAAAGACACCCATCTTCCAAAGATACTGGAATATGTTCGATGCACACTGCCTATCAAGCTCGAGATAAACCAGCTCATCGACAGCCTCGATATGCACATGTCCAACCGGCTGAAAATCCTGGAATCCTGCAGAAAATCCCCGGAAAAACGAAGGGGACCGACACGATGATCGAGACTGCACGCATCCTCGGAGAGTCGGCAATGGAAAAGACGGTGGTCCTGACAGGGGCGATGGTACCGTACGAGGTCGCGAACTCCGACGCCCTGTTCAATCTCGGGTGCGCGGTAGCCGCTGTACAGACCCTTCAAGCTGGAGTGTTCGTGGTCATGAACGGCCGCATCTTTCATTGGGACAACGTGGTAAAGGTATCATCGAAAAGCAGGAGATCTGACAGGAGGATGCCGCAGACTCGGACCCCGCTGTAGTGTCATATCGCTTCCTATACTACACCCCTGTAGGTTTTTTCGCTGAAGCACGAGAAAAACAACGATACCTGCTTTCCGAATCTCACCGGCATGGCCCCAAACCCCGGGACACCTATGTATCAAACCGTTATGCGGACATCTATTGATACGCCCCTGTCAGGGGCCGAAGCCCCGATCTTCTCAAGCCCGTCAGATTCCATATGCGACAGGGCGGCTGCAGCCCGAAGATGTCTGCCCGTGCCTAAGTCCAGCTAAAACCCTAATACGACCGGTCAAAATTATCTTCACATAAAGGGGAAAAACTCCTTTTAATACCAATGTTAAGTGCCTCGAACGCTGTCCTCCATGTACGGATTAGAAACGCTTAGTAGTAGATAAATACAGTAAAGTCTTGTATCAAATCCTCACGGTCTTTATATGAGAAAGCCACCGGAACAGTCTGCATCATTTCGAGTTCCCTCATACTGAGGTTTCATCGTACCTTCCGGCTTGAGGTGGAAATGAGGAAAAGTTATCTACAGAAAACCCGGAATGCTTCCCTGAAATGACCTTTGATATAAAATTCCGATAGAGTAGACTCTTTATTACAGACAGTCTAACACGCATCTCCCTAAAACCGCAGAGAGGTTTTCAGTGTCTTTTACAGGAATAGGAAGGCAGGGCCCTATCTTTACTGCTGCTAGTACCTATTCAGTACAGTAATAGTTAATGATGGATAATATGATCCTCCATAAAACTCCTGTCATACTAAAGCCGAATCCCCGTGGAGAATAGGCCACACTTATGGCTTGAAAGATAATGCATGAGTACCGCTGAGAGGTCCAGAAAGTAGTCTAAACACGGACTGAAGATTGTACTTCGGCAAAACAACTGGCTATCCTAAGACGATGACCCCGCGGAGCAGCTCCTCTTCTCCTTTTGCGACCCGTTCGAAATGAACTGTCGCCTCTTCGAACGAAACTTCTTTTTCAACAAAACGGGCCGCGAGCCCAGGATCTCCAGCCACGATATCGATCGAATTCCCGAAATCCTCATCGTTGTAGCAATACACTCCCTGTATTGCCTTCTGTCGCACCACGGCATCCTGCATGTCCAATTCGATCATCCGCTGAGCGTTGCCGACCCATACGACGCTGCCACCGGTCTTCGTCACGGCCATCGCCGTCTGCACGCTCGACGTGATCCCAACTGCTTCGAACGCAATATCGGCGCCATTTCCGCCGGTCTCTGTTAACACTGTTTGGACAGGGTCATGCACCGAGAGATCTACAGGGACGGCCCCGATCTCCTCCGCAATATCGAGCTTCCGCTTCACCATATCGACCATGTATACCACCTTCGGGCTCTTTTTGAGCACTGCAACGAGAATGGTGAGCCCTATGACACCGGAGCCGACAATTACCACCGAGTCCCCCTTCTTGATCGCTGATTTTCTCACAGCACCAACTCCGACACCGAACGGCTCCACGAGTACACCGTGTGTGAACGGCATAGTCTCGGGCAGGGGGAACACATTTCTCTGCGGAACCGCGATATACTCCGAGAGCCCACCCACCAAGTCCATATTAACCCCCACCATCCGCTTGTTGAGACACACGCTCGTCTCTTTTATACGGCACATCTCGCATATACCACAGTAGACGACTGGCTGTACGACGACCCGACGTCCCTTTCTGAACCGACCAGCATTTTCACCTGTTCTATAGATCTCGCCCGCGATCTCGTGCCCCATGACCATGCCCGGGTATCGCCTTCCGGTCTTCCCGGAAAACCCGTGGATATCGCTTCCGCACATCCCGACTGCGCGGACTTTAACGACTACTTCGTCCGGTTTCGGATCAGGCTCGGGAATGTCCTCCAAATCCATCCTGTACGGTCCTTTGTAAACGAGTGCTTTCATCAGCTCCCAACTACCTCCATCACCGATTTTACGATACCATCAGTATCGAGCCCGTGCTTGGTCAGAAGCTCGTCCGCGGTCCCGGACTCACCGAACGTATCCTTCACCCCGAGACGAACAAGGCGAGCTCCGCTACCCGCTTCCGCGAGCGTCTCAGATACCGCACTTCCGAGACCACCGATAATGCTATGCTCTTCCACGCACACTATCAGCCTGTACCGTTTGGCAAGCTCTATGATCGTCTCAACGTCGAACGGCTTTATCGTGTGCATGTTCACGATTCCGGGCCTCACACCCTCCTTTAAAAGCTTCTCTGTAGCCGCTATCACATTCTTCATCACAGGCCCGGAAGAAACCAGCACCACATCCTTCCCCTCGGCAATAATCTGCGCCTTCCCCACCTCGAACCGTATACCAGCAGGCAGAAAAGGCCCAGTCGCATACCGCGAGAGTCTAATGTACACAGGCCCTTCGTGCCTGTATGCCGCATACACAGCTGCTTCGGTCTGGTCGCCGTCCGCTGGCACCAGCACCATCATGTTCGGCAGGCTCCTCATCATAGATACATCCAGTACGGACTGGTGTGTCGCGCCATCCGGCCCCTGCGTCAGCCCCGAGCTCGATCCGCAAATCTTCACGTTCATCCTCGCCAATGACACCTGCTGTCGTATCTGATCAAACGCGCGCCCCGTGATAAATACCGCGAACGAGTTTACGAACACGATCTTGCCCATCCGCGCCATACCGGCCGCTGTCGAGATCATATCCTGCTCCGCTATTCCCATCTCGATAAACCGCCTGCTGTCCGTCTCAGTTATCATGAACGACCTCGTCGACCTCCCCAAGTCGCAGTCCATTGCTATTACGTTCCTGTCTTCGCTGGCGATCTTTATCAGTGTTTCCCCATACCGGTCCCTCGTCGCTTCGTTCTCACGCCCCATCCCTGCCATCTCCCTCCCCTGTCATCATGGCCAGTTTCTGATCGATTTCTGCATCCGCCATCTTGAACTGCTCCAGTGTAAGACTGCAGTTGTGGTATTTGTGCGTGCCCTCCATAAAGCTTACTCCCCTCCCCTTCACCGTCTCCGCCACGATCGTCAGAGGTTTACCCCTTTTCTCATCCATGAGGTCGAGCGCCTCGCATATCTCACTCATATTGTGTCAGTCGATCCTCATGGCATCCCATCCGAACGACTCCCATTTCTTTTCCGTCGGGTCGATCTTCATGAGACGGTTCACCTCTCCCTGGCTTTGGAAACGGTTTTTGTCCACAATCACACAGATGTTGGAAAGCCCGTAGTGGCTCGTCGTCATTGCAGCCTCCCAAACCTGTCCCTCCTGAAGCTCACCGTCACCGAGCAGCACATATACATTGAAATCGAGCCCGTCCAGATTTCCCGCAAGTGCGATACCGTTCGCAAAACTAAGTCCCTGCCCCAGCGACCCGGTTGGCGCTTCAAGGCCCGGCGTCTTGTTGATATCGGGATGCCCCTGAAGCCTCGTCCCCATCCGCTTGATCGTGTAAAGCTCCTCTTCCGGTATGATACCCAGCATCGACAGTATCACGTACTGGGTCGGAACGGAGTGCCCCTTGCTCATCACAAACCGATCTCTATCCGAATCATCCATGTTGTCCTTGGTATAGTTCATCTTGTAGAAGTAGAGCGCTGTAAGAAGCTCTACACACGACAGCGATCCCCCGAAGTGGTGTGCCTTGTTCCAGGAAAACATGTTTAGAAGGTGTTTTCTTATATGCCCCGCTTTTTTTTCCAGCTCCTGTATCGATACGGTTTTATCCATACCGTTCTCCTTCCCTCCTCTTTTCACTTCATCTCTGATCCACCATTTAATCAGTATTGCAGATGATTCAGTGTATTCTGACGATTTAATCTTTATATGCTCAATAAAAGATTCCAGCCACTCATACCGATCATTCCGCCTCCTGAAGAACACCGCGGGCGTCGCCCATTTTTTGTACTTGGGCCAGTAATTGAACTGCCGGACAAGACCCGTCTGCTCTGATTTACAGAAACACGGTAAAACCATCAAAGATTTATATTGAAAACCGGACTACGGGCCGTTGATATTACCACACGCTTCCGGTCTATCCGGTCTTTCCCCGTAGGCTTACCCCATATAGGGTCCGTATCCTCTCCGCAGCCCTCCTCGCGTCGTGACTTTCCACCGCAGGAAACATCTCATGGTACTTTCTCTTCCACTCGTCGAACTCATACCCGGACGTCTTCTTCTTCAAGTTCCGTCCCGTCTGTGGCCCCCAGTCTTGAGACTCGAATACGGCCCGAAACAGCCTATCGTTACGTACATGAAACATGTCCATGAGCACGGAGAGCGTCGTCTGCGGACAACTCACGCACTCGACCAAGAACCCGCTTCAGTGTCTGCAATCTCCTCTCTGCTGGTCGCTGACGCCGATCTCTCGAACTCCATTGTACGCCCATCTTTTTATTCTCTAACTGTGTTTTAATGTACCGGGAGGATATCTGCTGTGCCAGCCGGGTTTCGGTGCTTTGCTGTCTTTTTTTGCACCTGAGTGTAACTTTTAATAAACAAGAGCATGGTTTGCATGGGCATGCGGTACCGCTCCAAAGCCATTACCGCTCATACCCTATCCATCTCTCAAAGGAACCGGTAAAAACCCGACTCTGAGACCGGGTTCATATACGCACCGGCACATCATAGATTATCCGAATATATGTGGGTTTGCAAGAAAGGCGGGCTTCTCACCCCTTAGGTAGATCGCAAGCTGACGAGCCATGAGGAGCGGAGCCTTCAAGTATGCATTCAGCGTATCGCCCGCCCTGTGGTTCGATACGGTTACATTGTCGAGTGAAAAAAGCGGATGGTCGGGCGGCGTCGGTTCCTTCTCATACACGTCGATCGCTGCGCCGGCGATCCAGCCCTCCCGCAGTGCCCGAACGAGAGCGTCGAGATCGACAAGCCCCGCACGCGCGGTATTAATTAAATAGGAGGACGGTTTCATGGTACAAAGCTCGTCTTCACCAACCATTCGCCGCGTATCCTCTGTAAGCTGTACGTGGATGCTCACGATGTCGGATTCTGCGAGAAGCTCTTTGAAACCCACCGGACGGAACCCCTCCTTTTCAATCGCCACGTTCTCCACAAACGGGTCGTGGACGATGATATCGACATCGAGAAAACCCAGTTTCTTTGCAACGAGTCTTCCTGTCTGCCCGAACCCCAGTATCCCGACCGTTGCGCCGGAAAGTTCGGGAATGTACCCCGTATTTCCGTACAACTCTCTCCAGATACCGTTTTTCAGCGAGCAGTGCGAACGCGCAATATTCCTTGTTTCGGCAATCATGAGCCCGACGACGTATTCGGCAACTGCGTTAGAGTTGTGGTGCGGTGTGTTGATAACAGGGATCTTCCGCTCGTTTACCGCCTCCATGTCTATATTCTCCGTACCACCGCGCGCCGTACAGATCACTTTCAGGTTACAGGCCCGTTCTATAAGTTTTTTAGATACAGGACACAGGTGAATCGCCAGAATATCGGCGTCTTCCACGAGCTCGAAAAGCCGGGCCGGAGGTGGCACCGCCTCCGGCCCATTGGCTTCGATTTTCCTGATCTTCTTCCGGATGTCTTCCCTGTTCCTGCTTTCAAAGGTAACAACACCGACATCATCGATGGTATCCCGAACATCTTCGGCCGAAAAGAGAGCAGCCATCTTGTCAGCCGGGATAAACAGATCCCCTACTGCGACCCCCTTCATTTTTCCTCCGCAGTGTAGCTATGTATTTCTCAGGTTTCTCGAAGAGAGGTTGTCGAATCCGACGGCTGCGAGAAGCACGAGCCCCCTGACAATCTGCTGCCAGTACTCTGAGATGTTCATGATGATCATACCGTTTCCCAGGACTCCTAAGATGAGCACGCCGATGAACACACCGATGATCCTTCCCTGACCGCCGAAGATACTCACGCCGCCGAGCACCACTGCGGTGATGACCTCGAGCTCGAAGCCGGTCCCCACCTTCGGCTGTCCCGTATTAATCCGGGAGAGCATGATCATACCCGCGACGCCGGTAAGGAAGCTGCAAAGTATATACACCATGTACTTCATGTTCTTGACGTTGATGCCCGAAAGCCTGGACGCCTCCTCGTTGCCCCCGATCCCGTAAACGTATCGTCCGTATATCGTCTTGTTGAGAAACACCCACCCGGCCATGAAGATGAGTATCATTATTATGACAGGAATAGGAATGGGTCCCACGTACCCCTGGCCCAGAAGCCTGAACCTCTCCGAAAACCCCCAGATCGGGTACCCGTTGCACAGCACGTATGAGATTCCGCGCAGGGTTGTCATCATGCCGAGCGTTGTGATAAGCGGCGGTATATTGGCGAGGTTGACGAAGGCCCCGTTCACCAGTCCCACGACGCACGCCATGAGGAGCGTAATGAACACAGCCATGACCGGATGCACTCCTCCCTCGACCATGAGCTTTGCGCATAATATGTTCGAAAGCGACATCAGCGAGCCCACAGACAGGTCTATACCCGAGGTAATTATGACGAACGACATACCGACCGCCGAGATGCCGAGCATTGCAACCTGGCGTGTGACGTTGAAGAGGTTTTCCGTTTTGAGGAAGGCGTTCGTCGTGATAGCAAAGAATATGACGAGCACGAATAGCACTACGATGATACCGTACTGTCTCAAAACCTTCAGTCTCTGTAAGATCATTGCTTCTTCCTTTCTTGTTATTCTCCTGATGCGAGGTCGAGGATCTTATCCTGTGTAGCTTCTCCCTTTTTGAAAGAGCCCGTGATCGCTCCTTCCCTCATAACGATAATCCTGTCACACATGCCGAGCAGCTCCGGCAACTCGGAGGAGATATACACGATTCCTCTTCCCTCCTCAGCGAGCTCCTTGATGAGCTCGTATATCTCCTGCTTCGCACCCACGTCGATCCCTCTGGTAGGTTCGTCGAAGAGAAGCACCTTGCACTGAGTGGCGAGCCACTTCGAGAGCACGACCTTCTGCTGGTTTCCGCCGGAGAGGTTTTTCACCTTCCTGTCGAGATCAGGCGTCTTAATGCTGAGCTTGCCCTTGAATTCGTTCGCGATCCTTTCCTCTTCCCTTCCCCTGATAACGCCGAAAATGTTTAGATTGGGAAGGGCGCTGAAGGATATATTCTGTTTTACGGTCATCTCCGAGAGAATTCCATGCTGCTTCCTGTCCTCGGGTATGAGCCCTATTCCCCTGGCAATCGCCTGTGAAGTGTTTCTGATGTTGACCTTCTTCCCTTCAACAAGGATTTCGCCGGACTCTATCGGATCGGCCCCGAATATCGCCCGCGCAAGCTCAGTTCTCCCGGTGCCGACGAGCCCCCCGAAGCCGAGTATCTCCCCTTTGTGAAGCTCGAAGGAAATATCTTTCAAGAACCCTTCGGTGCACAAATCCCGTACTTCGAGTAAAACCTCTTCCGAATCATACTTCTTCTCCGGGTATGCCTCGCCGAGTTCTCTTCCTACCATAAGGCTGATGAGCTCCTTACGGTCCGTCCGGTCTGTGTCCATTGTCCTGATGTGCTTCCCGTCTCTTAAGACTGTTATCCGGTCGGAGAGCTCGAACGCCTCCCCGAGTCTGTGAGATATGTATATTACAGTTACTCCTTCTTTCTTTAGTGCGCGGACGAGTTCGAACATGTGCTCGACCTCGTTCGTGGTAAGCGGCGCGGAAGGCTCATCCATGATAAGTATCTTGACGTTCTGCGATACCGCTTTGGATATCTCCACGATCTGCTGATACGCAACGCTCAGGTGCTTTACGAGAGTCCGCGGATTGATCGTTACTCCCAGGCGTCTGAGAATCCTTTCGGTATCGGAGCACATCTGTTTCATATTGATGAACGGTCCGCGTGTGAGCTCCTTACCGAAAAATACATTCTCTGCAACTGTAAGGTCGGGCACGAGATTGAACTCCTGATAGATCGCGGTCATACCGAGGTCGAAGAGTGCCTCGTGAGGCGTAAAGCCGGAATGGATCGTTCCCTCGAGCTCTATCTCCCCGCTGTCTGCTTGTATCGCTCCAGTCAGGACCTTTATAAGGGTCGACTTTCCTGCCCCGTTCTCTCCCACGAGAGCGTGGACATCCCCTCTTCTGAAATCGATGCTCACGTCATCTAGCGCACGCACACCGGGATATGTTTTTGTCATGTTTCTGACGGATAGTATGACGTCGTTTTTCATGTTCCCCTTCCTAAAGGGCAGTGCAGCAATTTTTTTGTCCCTGCCGGGCTAAAAACATACCAGCCGGGGCCCCGTTACCGGAGCTCCGACTGTATTCACTTCTGTTTCTTACTTACTTTTTCAGGTCCTCGTACCTCTTCAGGTACTCGTCCACATTGTTGGCCATAACCGCGACCATCGGCACCTTCTCGTGGCGCTCGAAATCAACGCCGTTTATGAGCTTCATCATCATCTCGACCTCGATCTGTCCGGACTGGTAGGGTGAGATGTCGACGGAGCACTTATAGATACCGCCCGCCTTGATCTTCTCGAGACCTTCATGAGTCGCGTCGTTTCCTCCGACCCAGAAATCGGAGGTATCCTTGCCAGCGGCCCTGACAGCCTCGTATGCACCGAGCGCTCCCGAGTCGTTGATCCCCTGGATGACCTTCAGGTCCGGGTGTGCCTGAAGCGCCGCCTCGATAACCTTCATCCCCACATCAGGAAGATAGGCATCCTGCCGCACCACGATCTCGGCGTTCGGAGCCATCTCCAGGATGCCATCCCGTATTCCATCGCCTCTCGCAATAACGTGTTTGAGGTTGTCATACGCAAGGATGGCGCATTTGGCCTTTCCGCCGAGCTTGTCCCGGATCCACTTACCAGCCTCGACGCCTGACATATATCCGAAATTATACTCGTCGAGGGTGAGGCTCGCATCCAGGTCCACTGTCGGGACCGGATGGATCGCTCCTAAGACAAAGATCCCTTTCTCCTGCGCCCTCTTGAGATAGGGAGCAACAGCTTCAGCATCTATCGCTGAGAGCATGATCCCGTCGACACCCTGGGTGACCCAGTTCTCGATCGCGTTTATCTCCTTCGCAGGATCAGACTGCCCGTCGACGACGATCAGCTCGAGATTATCGTACTCTTCCACCTTTGCCTTTGCACCCTTTACCTGCGTGTTCCAGTAGGGGTTCGTGAGATCAAGAACGAGGAAACCGACCTTGATCTTATCCCCCCCCTTCGATGATTCTCCCAGGAGCATCATTGCACCTGTGAAAACAAAAAGCAATGTAAAAACCAAGATTAGACTCTTTTTCATACTTTTCCCCTTTTGTTTTTTTTACAAAAACCATTTCTGTGCCTGTACTTCACCTCCTTTTCAACAGAGTTTCTTGCGTCCCATAAACTCCTGTGCACCCGTTACCGGGAACCCTTCAGTGTACCCTCCAACGCTTTTTTCATGACATCAACAGGCGCTTCGTGTCCTGTCCAGAGCTCGAATCCGATCGCACCCTGGTATACCACCATCCCCTGCCCGTCGAGCATCCTTGCCCCGCGTTTTTCCGCTTCCCTTAAAAACGGAGTATACGGGGGGTTCGGAACCACATCACACACGATCATTCTGTTCGTGATTGTTTCATAGTCTATATCCGGTTTCGCACTCACAACGGGAAAGAATCCGATGGAAGTTGCATTAACCACGATATCCGTATCGGATGAAAGCTCATAGGTTTTCTCCCAAGGAACGTACACCGACTCCGTCTTCGTATTGTCGGTGAGGATCCCGACGAGGGTTTCACCCCTCTTCTTCGTTCTATTTATCACAACGATGTGCGCAGCGCCTGCGAGCGCGAGTTCTACCGTAATGGCCCGGGCTGCCCCGCCTGCGCCGAATACCACGACCCGTTTCCCCAAAGGGTCTGTTCCTAAATCCTTCCTAAGCGAAGCCAGAAACCCCTTACCGTCCGTGTTCTCACCTATGAGCCGCTTTCCCTTCCGTACGACCGTATTCACCGCGCCCATGATCATCGCATCCGGTGCTATATCATCAAGGTACTTCAGCACGGCGACCTTGTGGGGCATGGTGAGGTTCACCCCTCTCATGTTGTAGGCGCGCAGCCCCTTCATCGCATCCGCGAGGTCCTCTTCGTACACCTCGATTGTAAGATACCTCCAGTTCAGGCCGAGTGCCCTGAAACCCGCTTCCTGCATTATCACACTCGGATTCTCTGCAACCGGGTAGCCGAAAATACCGACAAGCTCCGCTTTGTAACTTACGTTATCTCCCATTACAGTACCCTTTTTTTTACGCCTGTGCAGAACAGTACAAATAGAAGTACGATAATCATAAATTATAGCGCAATTTTCGTGCCATACATTCGGTTCTGCCTCGAATAGTCTAAGTACTGTTCATGCACTCAATTAATGCAAGCTTAACAATATTTGCTTGACCAAAGCTGTTTTCGTTACTAAAATGTGTAAAATATTTACATGATGTTTCCCCCTTTTGTATAATAAGGTAACAAGAGATGCCGAACAGTATTCTCATCGTTGACGATAAGATAAAACTCTGTACGAGCCTCGCACAAAACTTCAACCAACTTGGTTACTCCTGTCATATAGCAACGAACAGCACTCGGGCTCTCGAGGTTCTCTCCAGTAACAGCATTGATGCGGTTCTGCTCGACATCGTCCTCGGCGAAGAGAACGGGATAGAGCTTCTGAAGAAGATACTCTCTCTCCATTACAACATACCCGTCATCATGATCACGGGGTATGCGTCGATCGATACCGCGGTTCGCTCCATCAAGCTCGGGGCGTACGACTACGTACAGAAACCTCTTGATTTCGACCAGCTTTTCGAAAAGGTCAGGGGCGCGGTCGTTTTACAGGGTAAAAAAGGTTGCGCCGGAGCGGCAGGCCAGCTAACCCCGCATCTAAACATCATTACGAAGAACCCTGCCATAAGAGACCTCTGTGAGAAGGCGAAGCGACTCGCGGGTACGGAGCTACCGGTACTGATATTCGGTGAGCCGGGAGCCGGCAAGGAGGTGTTCGCAGATTACATCCACATTCACTCTGCCATGCGGCAAAAGAATATTCTGAAAATAAACTGCGCATCCTTCCCGGAGAACCTCCTCGATAACGAGCTCTTCGGCCACGAGAAGGGGGCGTACACTGGAGCGAACGAAACCTTCAACGGTCTATTCGAGAAGGCGGACGGTGGTTCTCTTTTCCTGGACGAAATCGGCGACATGTCGCTTTCTCTCCAGGCGAAGATACTGAGAACACTACAGGACCACGAGATACGGCGCATCGGCGGGACGGGCACTATCAAGGTAGATGTACGCTTCATTGCCGCGACGAACAAGGACCTTGAATCGCTCATCAGGGAGAAACGTTTCAGGGAGGATCTCTTCTACAGGCTGAACGCCGCTGTGCTTATTCTGCCGTCCCTCAGAGAACGCACGGAGGATATAACACCGCTTGCCCATCATTTTCTCGAAGAGTTCACCGTTAGTCACAACCGCCGTATTGACGGATTCAGTGACGAGGTCATCGACATCTTTTACGAACATCAGTGGCCCGGAAACATACGAGAGCTGAAGAACACCGTTTATTACGCAGCCGCCATTACTAAAAACAACCGTATATGCACCGAAGACCTACCTGTATCGCTTCAAACGAATTCGATCCCCCTTGCCGAGCAGGAGAACATAAGGGAGACGATGGAGAAGAACCTTATACAGAGAATCCTCGAAAGGACTAAGTACAACAAGTCAAAGGCAGCAGAGATGTTGAATATCTCCAGGAAGACCCTGTACAATAAGATGGAAAAGTACAGTTTATGAAAAAGCACTTGTCTAATCCGGACGACCCGCTCTTGCAACTCAAGTCTATCTATCTCACCTACGGCCAGGCTAACGCATTGAATAATATAAACATCAGCTTCGGGAGCTCCGAGATTCACGCCATCGTCGGTGAGCACGGAGCTGGAAAATCCTCGCTCGGAATGGTTATTAACGGCAGGGTGCGACCGACATCCGGAAGGATAGTGTATCGGAGCACGGCTCACGACTCCCTTACACTGGACCGATCAAAGGCGCTCGGCATCCACATGGTCTACCAGCATATACAGCTCAACGAGAACTTCACGGTCGCCGAGAACCTCTTTCTCACCAACAAGAGGGTTGCGACATCGGTCTACTACAACAGGAAAAAGCTCAGACGCGAATCTGCAGACCTTCTCGAGCGGTACGGTTTTTCCATAAACCCTTCCACACCCCTCAAGGAGCTGAACCTATCAGACAGGGCCCTGATAAATATACTGAAGTACGTATACGATCGCTCCAAGGTATTGATTCTCGATGAGTCGCTTGAGAAACTCTCTGCTATCGCTTTCGAGAAAGTCGTCCGGATCCTGCTCCAGATGAAACAGAACGGTTCCCTCATCCTCTTCATCACGTACAGAATAGACAACATATACCACTTTGCGGACAGGGTTACAGTGCTTAAGAACGGCGAGATTCTTCTCACGGAGGACGTGAAGGAGATCGACAAGATCAACCTCGTGAAGATGGCATATACCCAGATATCCAGAGATGAGAGCATTATGGAATCCGGAAAAGAGTTTTACACGCTTTTGAAGTACAACGAGGCCATTCTCAAGAACCTCCCGGTAAACCTCGTCGTCACGGACAACAAAAAACAGGTAAAACTCGTGAACAGGTCGGGGAAGCAGTACTTCAACCTTAAGGAGGAGTTATACCTCAACAGACCTATCGCCTGTCTTTTTTCGAGGGATAACAAGGACACCGTTTCACTCATCGAAGAGGCACTGGAAGGAAACGCGGAAGAGAACTTTTACTCACTACCGCTCGAGATGGACGGGAGGAAGACGGTGAACAATATTAAAGTCCTGCCTATCGTCGACCAGTCCTTCAAGATCGGCAGCATCATCATAATAGAAAACATCACGGAAAGGGAAAACCTGAGAAACCAAATGATCCTCTCCGAAAAGCTCGCCTCTATCGGCCTTCTCACCGCAGGGGTTGCACATGAGATCAATAACCCGCTGGAAGTCATATACAACCATATCCGGTACCTGAAGTACAACCTGCCTGGAAGCGCGATGCGCAAAACGGTCGACAGCCTCGAGGAGGAAATAAAATATATATCTACTATTGTAAGTAACCTCATCACCTTCTCGGACAACAACAAGACCGTTGTAGAAAACTTCAACCTTAACGAGCTAATAGAGAGCGTCATCAGTTTTATTAGAATCAGCGCTAAGGCCAAGAAGATCAGGATAGAGTTCGACGGAAAAGGAAAAGACGTTCAACTCAGGACGAACAAGAACGAAATGAAGCAGGTGATCCTTAACCTTCTAAAGAACAGCTTCGAAGCGATACCGAGGGGAGGCAAGATCTCTATCGACACTGGCTACATGAGGCAAAACGGAAGAGGAGAGGTATTCATCGTAATCTGCGACACCGGCTGCGGGATCATGGAGGAGGACTTCAAGAACATATTTCTTCCATTCTATTCAACAAAGCAGGATGGGAATCTCGGGCTGGGTCTTTCGGTAAGTTACGGCATCCTCAAGAAGTACAATGGCACGATCCATGTGGAAAACCTGACCCCCTCAGGATGCAGGTTCAGTATAACTATCCCGCAGAACCCACGGGCTCAGCAGGGTTTATCTTGACAGGGCCTCCACTGCGGTATATTATTGTCCTGTTTCCTGAACTCTCCTGCTATTCCAGCCGAATCCCTTCAGACGGCATGCTATAATAAAATTACAGTGCGACTCATTTCAGGAGGTATTGATACATGTCACAGAGACGCTACCTGCTCGTTGTGGATGTGGGAACCGGCAGCGGAAGAAGCCTTATCTTCGACGAGATCGGAAACCAGGTTTCTGTTGCCCAGAAGGAATGGACACACCCGGAAGACCACGCCCACCCGGGAGCGGTGGATTTTCTCTGCAGGGAGAATTGGGACCTTCTTTCCGGCTGTATTAGACAGTCCATTTCAGAAGCAAAAATCAAACCGGAACAGATTGCTGCTATTAGCACTACGAGCATGCGGCAGGGAATCGTGTGTTACGACAGAAAAGGCGAGGAGATCTTCGCCGTTCCGAACATTGACGCTCGTGCAAACGACGAGACTGCGTCCCTTATCGAGGAAGGGTGGGGGCCGAAGATCTACGCCGTGCAGGGAGACTGGCCTTCTATCCATGCAATCGGGAGAATATGGTGGATAAAGAAAAATAGGCCGGATCTATACAAGAGGATCAGCATGATGACGATGCTGTCCGACTGGGTGATCTACAAGCTCTGCAGCCGTTTCGTAACTGAGCCCTCGGTCGCATCGAGCTCTGGAATGTTCGACCTAAAAAAACGCAAATGGTCATCCTCCCTCGCCGAGGTTGCGGGCCTGACTCCGAAACAGCTTCCCCCCGTTCTCGAGCCAAGCGAGAGTGCAGGGGTCGTTACTAAGAGAGCGAGCGAGGAGACGGGTCTTGCCGAGAACACGCCGGTTATCACAGGCACGGGGGACACACAAGGAGGGTATATTGGGTCAGGCGTCATAGAGCCCGGGGATGCGGGCCTCGTTGCGGGAAGCTTCTGGGTGCCAGCCATCATCGCCGACGAGCCCCTTCTCGACGAACGAAGGATCATCAGGACGAACTGTCATGCAATAAAAAACAGATGGATCGTCGAATCGTGCAGTTTCTATACAGGCCTTGTACTGCGCTGGTTCCGCGATGCGTTCTACAGAACAGAGGTTAAGGGGAGCGGGGATGACACCTTTTCCCGAATGAACACGGAAGCGGCACAGGTACCGCCGGGCAGCTATGGTATGCAGGTGATATTTTCCGACGTCGGAAACAACAGTAGGTGGATTCACGCCGCTCCAGCGTTCATCGACTTCGACGTCCTTGACCCTGCACGGTTCAACAGGGCAACCTTCTACAGGGCCATCCTCGAGAACACCGCGTACCAGTCCTACGGTGAATTCGAGAACATATCACGAGTGTACGGAAGCTGGCCGGCAGAGGTGAAGTTCTCGGGCGGCGGCGCGAACAGCCCTCTGCTGTGTCAGATGCTTTCTGATACACTCGACAGACCAGTGCGCGTCCCGGTCGTCCACGAAGCAACGGCACTCGGAACCGCCGCTGTTGCTGCCTACGGAGTGGGCATGTACGGAAGCCTGGCTGAGGTGTGTAACCGGTTTGTGCGCTGGGAACGGCTCTACGAACCGGACAAGGGCACAGGCGACATCTACAGAGATGCCTATAAGCGGTGGAGAGAGCTCTATCCCCATATGATGGCACTCGTCGAAAAAGGGCTGACGAAACCGATGTGGCGGGCACCTGCGACACTGAACAAGAACCGATCGCCTAAAAGCGAGGAGATATAAAATGTATACACCTGAACTGAGCTGGACTCGGTATATGGTCCAAGCTCGTCGATTTTCGCACGGAAGACCTCGACCGTATTCTACAGGTGAACCTGAGGGGACCGTACCTCTGCTGCCGGCAAGCGATGCGGCTCATGATCCCGCAAAAAAGCGGGTATATCATTAATATTACAAGCGTTCAGGGGATACGTGGGTATGAAAACCAGTCGGCGTATGCGGCAAGCAAGCACGGCGTTATGGGCTTTTCCAAGTCTCTGGCCGTTGAGGCGCAGGAGTACAACATTAGAGTATCGGCCGTGCTTCCCGCTGCAGTCGACACCGAGATGATTCGGGAGGCGCGTCCCGACCTCGATCCCACAGTGCTTATACGGCCAATGGACATTGCGAAATCAGTTCTCTTTCTGCTATCGCTTTCGGACACCGCCATGGTGGACCAGGTGTATGTACGCCGTATGGCAGGGAGGCCGTTCTGACCCCGATGCGCGCCGGAGGGATGATTGGCGGTATACGTTTCCTCTGAAAAGTGTAAGACCAATACAGATCCAAAAAAGTTCTGTGTCATGCCCCCGAAGAAGTCGGCTGTCCGCCTGAGTTTCTCAGAGATATGCCGCCTTATCGATTCGAGCGGATACCACAGTGGGTCCGGTACATGTCTATCGTTTTTAAAGAATACTGCAACCGAGTCGGGAGACGCAAGAGCCCGTGATTTGTTTAGCACCCCCTACGCATGAACGAAACGAGCTGCATCTTGTCAAGTCCAACGATCAGATGCGAGAACTCTCCGTTTAATATGAACGCTTATACCTTGCTTCACAATCAAAGAGCACGGTTCTTTCCTACCCTTCCCTGTCGAAAATGCGGGCCGCGACATCGAAATCTTCCTTCAGGCTCTCGTAGATTCGTCGGTATATGGTATAGATCTCCCCGTAACGCATGTGGTTCTCATTGTTAGGGATGAATCGTTTTTCGATGCTGACGGCATCCGTTACGAACTCGGCCATATCTCTGTAGACACCGATTCCGAGTCCTGCGAGTACTACGTCACCGAAGACCGCACCGACTGACGTCTTTGGAAGGAGCACGGGGATACCGAGCACATCGGCCTTGATCTGATTCCATAGCGGACTTTTACTTCCCCCACCCACAGACCGGAGCTCGTCCGCTTCGATTCCCTTACTCTTTGCAACCTCAAGATTGTGCAGTAGCGCAAAGGCGGTGCCCTCGAGTATCGAACGAACGAGGTCTTTCCGTCGGATCGAGAGCGACAGCCCGAAGAACACGCCCCGGGCCTGAGTGTGCCATATCGGAGCCCTCTCTCCCATCATGTATGGGAGGAAGACGACGCCCCCGCTCCCGACCGGAGATTGCGCCGCTTCCCTCGCCATCAGGTTGTATGGATCGCAACCCGTTCTTTCCGCTTCCAGGATCTCGTGCCATGCGAGCTCGTTCTTGTACCAGCGCAAGCTTGCACCTGTCGCCGACATTGTCCCGAGCAAGAGGGAGAGGCCCTCCACCGCATGCGGCATCGCGACGAATGCAGGCTCCACGATTCCACTGCTGTTTGGTATGATCAGCACTGTGGAGGTGCCGGTCATCTCGGAAAGGATACCCGGAGCTACGGTGCCCGCCTCTATTGCGGCGGCAGCCCCGTCAACCGTTCCGGTCACGACAGGTGTCCCTTCAGGAATACCCGTTTGCATGCTTGCAGTGCGGGTAACCGATCCCTGCAGACAGTCACCGTACTGTACGGGCGGGAACTGGTCCGGCCCGACACCGCATAGTGTACAAATATCCTCGTTCCAGCCGCCATCGTTCCAGTTCCTCAGTTGAAGGAGGGCTGCCTGGGTGTTATCGAGAGTGTGGATTCCCGTCAGCCTGTAGGCGACATACCCGTTAATCTGTACGAATAGTCGCGTCCGTCTGAAGAAAGCCGGCTCATTATTCAGAAACCATAGTATCTTCGCGGCAACATAGTAGGGGTCCGGTCTGTTTCCCGTGTTTTCTATTACCCGATGTGCACCGAATCGGTCCTCAATAGCCCTTGCCTCTTTTTCCGCTCTCCGGTCCATCCATATCAACGCAGGTCTGACCGGCCTGCCCCGTTCGTCGAGCGGCAGCATGGTAGGGCCCTGCGAGCTCACCCCGACTGCGGCGATCCTGCTCTTTGCTTCCCTAACCTCCGCCTGTGAAAGTGCCTTTTTCACCGCAATGCAGCAGGCCCCCCAAAGCGCATCAGGATCCTGTTGTGCCCATCCGGGACGGGGGTGCTCCACTCCGTACTCATCCATTCCTAACCCGCACAGCTTTCCCTCCAACGAGAAAATGGCGGCCTTTGCCCCAGTAGTTCCGATATCTATACCGAGAAGCAGATCTTTCATTTGCTTTTCCACATGCTTATGCCAGTTGCCCAAGGCACTGTAGTATAAAAAACTATAGTATTCACTGACAAACCGTCCTGTCAACTAATAATATCGAGCGGATCGGTGATGGACCAAAACAGGAGGACTTTTATTGTAAAACCGCCGGCTGGCGGACACTGCTTCGGCATTCATGGGTCGTGAAAACATATATCACCAGACTCGAGAATGGAATAAGGTAGTCGATCTCTAAGCTTCACGTGAACAAAAAGGTGGCCGCATCTGCAACGAGTCGATGTGCTATAGTATCCCCACATTCGGGAACGAAAAGGGAATACCGTCTTTAACTGTACGGAACCTGCATACGAGCTTCTATATCTTCCTCAGAATTTTGGAGAGGTTCTAGACCTGCATGGGAAAACCACATATTCTATTTAGAAAGCAGAAGAAATCGGCTTCGAGCCGTTGGGACACCATTGAGGATGTTTTTACCTGAAAACGTCGGCCCGGAAAAGCAATAAACACAGAGGGAAATGCGGTTTTTGGAGTCCCTCCAAATTGATGACTGTATAAGCTTCCTGTACAGTTTTGTTTTCATGATCGTATAGAAGATCATATGAGCTCACTCTTTATGTTCAACCCATATACAGTGAAGCTCTTCTCATTCGTTAAAAAAAGACCGAAAGCCTTCAGAAATATCTGTAATATCAAAACATCACAATACCCGAAGCGAGGTCTGCTCATGAACCGGTATTATGAATATCTCAGAACTGAGGCCCGCAAATCCTCGGTCACAACAAACGTGATGCAACCGATCTGCTGATAATTTTTGAATATACTTTTTTAAAACGATTGCTACTGAAACAACTTTCTGTAGAATTATAGTTTACTAGTATTATCAATAAACTACTACTTAAAGGAGGTCAATCCAGAGGAAAACCTCTCATAATAGAACCCATTGGACAGGCTTCCCAGCTTCCACTTTTATCACTCCAGGTTACAAAATTACAGTCTATGCATCCCGCCTCGAGTTTTGTCATAAGCAAATCTTTTTGTTCTATAGAAGATTCCATGCCCATATTACAGTCTGCTGATATCCATCTCGGCACAGGCAGCATCCTCACCCTGATACCGGCTTTTTTTGCTATACGCTCAGCCTGCAAGGCATCATGCGTGGAAGAAAACGTAACTATGCAGCATTCATTATTCACAGCAGAACTCGGCTAAAGATTTCAGGAAATATTCGACCTCCTCGGCGGTCGTAAAATACCCGATACTCGCCCGGACCGTACCTTCCGGAAAAGTTCCGATTGTCTTGTGCGCGGATGGGGAGCAATGAAGACCAACCCTTGTCATAATACCGAAACGGTCTTCGAGCTCCGAAGCTGTCTCGGCAGGATCGAGACCCTCTATCGTGAAGGAAAAGATACCGACGTTGTCTTTCATATCGGGAGGACCATACACAACCACGTTTTTGATTGTTTCAAGCCCATCCCGTACTGTTTTCCCGACCTCACAGATCGACCGGCGAATATTTTCGATCTTCTCCGATGCAAGAAAATCCAGGGCGGTGGAGAGGCCGGCAATCCCCGGCGTGTTCGGGGTACCGCTTTCATATTTATCCGGCAGTATATCCGGCTGGAGTTCCGCACTAGAGGCGCTTCCCGTACCGCCATGTTTAAGCGGCAATAAAAGCACGCCCTTTCGAATATAGAGCCCTCCCACTCCCTGGGGACCCATCAGGCACTTGTGTCCGCTGAAGGCAAGTAAGTCTACAGGAAGGCTCGAAAGGTCGATAGGCACAGAGCCGAGTGTCTGCGCCGCATCAACGAGCAGTAAAACTCCGTGCTCTCTTGCGATCTTGCAGCACTCCTCTATCGGCTGAATTGTACCGGTCACATTGAAGCGTGGGGCATTATAATCAAAGCGGTGTCCGGTCGAAGGCAGTTTTTCAAGTCATCCGGGTCTGTTATGCCTTCAGCATTTGACCTCACCCTTGTGACTGTAATATCACGCTCTTCTATCATGGTGGAAAGAGGGCGCATAGCAGAATTATGCTCAAGACTGGTCGTTACAACATGGTCTCCCTGCTTCAAGGTTCCCTTGATGGCGAGATTTAAGGCTTCCGTACAATTGAGCGTAAAAACGACCTGTGATGAATCACTAACGCCTAGAATGCCTGCTGTTTTCTCTCTTGCGTCCCCCATGATCCTGCTTGCGCTGATACCTCGTTTATGAACAGACCTTCCCGGGCTTGCCCCTATTGTGCGCATGAAATTGTCGATCGCTTCATAAACACAATCAGGCTTTTTAATTGAGGTTGCTGCTGTATCTAGATATACTTCCATGTTTATTCCAAAACTCTCGTTCTGTATCAAAACTGACGTAAAAGGAGGGATTTGAATCCTCCCTGTATCTCATTAAAATGTACCTTATACGAGATTTTTAATTATCTACCTGCGACGAATCTGACGTTTCCTGTTTTCTCAAAACCAAGCGATCGGCATTATTCATTTTCCGCTTTAAATACTGCTTTACCTCAAAGAACTGATCGGGAATCTGCCGCTTATCAAACGGCACGCTTTAATCCCTCCCTGGTTTTTAAACCAACAACGAGACATACCATTAAACCGAGTATAACGGCAATCTTTCCTGCAGATGTGACACCGGCCGGAGAAGCGGCAGCTGTAAAGTTATGTGAAAAAGCGGCTCCCGCAATCATTCCCATCACCGTCACGATTGAATCACCGTTCCCCTGAGCCGACAACACAAGCTGCCTGAAAGGACATCCCCCGAGCATGACGGAACCGAGCCCGACAAGCAGCATTGATAGTACATTCCACAACTGGTTACTGTGGGCAACAGGCTGACGGGCGAATCCCATATGAAAGAAACCGAATATTATATTGAGCACAAAAACCCCGACCAATGTTCCTACCATACCGGAGAGAAGATACGGTGAACGGAAAAGGATCATATCCCGTATTCCTCCGACAAAGCACAGCCGTGAACGCTGGCCCAGCACTCCAGCAAGGATACCGGCTCCCAGCGACACAAGAATCGGTGCATGCATGCTTCCGGGGCCTTTCTCACTGAAAAAGATAAAAGACGGTTTCGCAAAAAGCAGTATCACACCGCCAATCGCCAGCAGCGGCATTATCAGCGAACTCCCGCTGAATTTCTCTCTGCAGGACCTGCCGAGCGAACTCCCCTTACGTAAAAAAATCGTCCCGATACCGATCCCTATCGTGAAACCTGCCAGGCCAAACAGGGCATTGCCGTCACCGCCTCCGAGCCGCAACACCATTCTCGTCGGACAGCCCAGGAAAACAAGCGCTCCTACCATAACAAACATACCCAGGATAAATCTGACAGCCGGAGATGAACCGGACCTTGCCACAGCTTCCTTACCGAAGAACGCCCAGATCGCTGCTCCGAGGATTATGCCCAGTATCTCAGGTCGTAAGTATTGTACAACCGCAGCTCTGTGCAAACCTACGGCTCCTGCGATATCACGTTCGAAACAGGCCATGCAGAATCCCATATTAGGGGGATTGCCGAGTTTTACCAGAACAGCCGATACCGCTCCGAGAACAATTCCTGCTGTTATCACCATGGGCGGCAGTTTTTCTTTCCACATCGATCCGACCGGTCCGGAACTGCTTATTTCCGCTCATCCTTTTTGGTTATGGTCAGTTTAAAATCACCATCCTCTTCAACCACCTCAACGGCGCACCCGAAACTCCTGGCCAGCCGCAACACGTTTTCCTTGGCAGCCTCCCTGTCTATCAATACGACAACTTCATCTGAACGCATCGCCTCCAGCGCCTCTTTTGTCCGGATCACCGGTTCGGGACATGAAAGCCCCCTTACATCAACCACTTCAGCCATCAGGTTTCCCCCTTAAATACCCTATTTTTTATCATTTGACATTTCCCGGTTCTTTCACGCTTCAAAGGCATCAGGTCTCACCGGAAAATAAACTTGAACCCTCCCATCTTCTACGATCTTTTCACCCTGATGGGGGGGGCCTCAAAGTCTCCCACCACCTTGCCGACGACTTTGAACTGGGCCGACAGGTCCTGCTTCGCACTTTTCATCATGTCCTCCACCCTGTCTTTCGGACATGGGATCAGCAATCCACCTGAAGTTTGCGGATCGAACAACACATCCTGTTCAGCCTGCTCAATATCGTCATCAAACCGAACCATATCACCAAGATAGTTTCTGTTGCTGTACACAGCTGTGGACAATAGACCCATTGCCGCAAAATCCAGCACATCAGGCAATAGCGGAACAGAGTCAAAATAAATATCCAACGAAACACCGCTTGCTTTCGCCATCTGATACGCATGGCCGAGGAACCCGAAGCCCGTGACATCGGTACACGATACAGCACCGTATTTCCTTGCCATGTTCGATGCATCCGCATTAAGGGTACTCATCCATTGATTCGCTTTATCCTCATGGTTTTTACCGGCCAGCCCGCCCTTGGCCGCCATTATGGTAATGCCCGTTCCAAGTGGCTTGGTAAGAACGAGAGCATCTCCTGTTTTTGCATGTGCGTTATCCAGTATCTCATCAGGGTTAACGAGACCTGTAACAGCGAGACCGAATTTTGGTTGTGAGTCGACAATCGAATGTCCGCCGAGAAGAACAGCTCCGGCCTCCTTTAATTTGTCAACAGCACCGCTTATTATCTCCTGCAATACCTCGAATCCTAATTTCTTCGCAGGGAAGCACACTATGGCCAGAGATGTCAGAGGCTTTCCACCCATTGCGTAAATATCGCTGAGGGAGTTGGCAGCAGCAATCTGCCCGTACACATAGGGGTCCCTTGCAACAGGAGGGAAATAGTCCACAGTCTGCACCAGACACTGATCATCGGAAATCTTATAAATCCCGGCATCGTCTAGGGTCTCAGGTCCTATAAGAAGGGCCGGACTGTTCGGAAGATCGACCCCCTGCAGTATACTGGTCAACTGACTTGCCGGTACTTTTGCCGCACAACCACACTCACCCTCGATTTCGAACAGATCAACAGACATTAATTACTACCCCCTTATAGATGTTCAGCAGTTTCTACGACCATATTTACCTTGCGAAAAAACAGGATATTATCGAATGTGGATTGATTATGACTCGATACGAATCGACTTTGAGGAGAATGTTCCAGGTTTAGTAGAATCAAGGAAGAAATAAATACCGGTGAATTATTCATTAGAAAATTACTGCTTTCATACGGCAAGCACTACCAGACCGGTCTCGCCCCCGTACATTTTATCTCAGTAATGACTCCTTTTTTAGTAATCTGGTCCCGGGTGAAGAGGCCTGTCATTGAAACTCTTTCTTTCAGAAGACTCAGTTATTATTGTAATCCGTCTACGACAAGTCAGAAAAACGGTAACGTCAAGCTGAAAAAATTATATTACGGCAAAAGCCTCAATACAGAACCGGATACGGTCTATTAAGAAGGCACATGGTGAATCCGGATAGTGACGGCGAGATACAGGGCCGTGACAAGACACCAGTCGAAGTCATTAAAAGCCTCCTCGGGTATTTCCGCTTCCTCCGCAGTGTCCATTGCTTTTTATGCTTACTGCTATGGATGAGGAGGGACAGTAACATAAAGCAACCCCTCCCTCTAGGTATTACCGAACAAGCCGTGTATGCCCTTCTGCTCCGTCCATGATGTAAGGCCGGGAATCCGGCAAAGAGCCTTTTTTTATGGAAATATAAAGGGATCGGTCGGTCTCTTTCAAACAGCAGCAACAGCAGGTACCATTCTGCGGAAACGAAGAGCAGCTTTACTGAGTGGGGGCAGCTTGAGGCCTGCTCACTGTCTTTGATATTAGGAAGCTGCCGAAATGCCGGGTCAAACAGGAGAAACGGTCCCGAAATAAGGAGTTTTTCAGTGCCGTTATAATTCTCAAAGGCTGAACTGTTTTTTAGAAAATTCAAGGAACAGGATTCTCTTCTGCCCTTTCTTTTCCGGTCAGTGACCTCCTCAAAAACTCACTCATGCCTTTCCTGCAGGTGAATAAAGCAAAAACAACCATAGTGGTTCTGTAAGGTTGGACATGAATACGGTATTTAAGGTGCCTCACGCTCTTCATCCGTATCTATTATTTTAATCGGTGGATTATATATTCAAAGCCCATATCATCGGGTGGCGATTATCGGTAAATCTCTTCAGCTCTGCTTCCCCGGGACCGGCCAGGGACCCAATAGTCCTCCCGATGTTACCAGGTGCAGAACGTAGAGATTATCCTCCTGTATCCTTGCCTTTTCCCTCTCGACCTGTTCGTAATCGGTGTCCACATAAAATATTCTGCCGTTGAGCTCCCCGGATGCTATGTCGAGTAGTTTCATGGTGGCTTTAGCGCAACAGTCAGGAGGGAGCTCTACATCGGTTCCCATTAAAGGGCGAACATGTTTCTGCCACTTCTCTTTTTCGGGAGTCTCGACAAGATACTCGGTCATTCTTGAACGGACAAATCCAGGCATCATGCAGAATACGAGCACCGACGAACCGGCCTCCTCAAGCTCCCTTGCCAGCCCCTCACTGAATCTTACTATTGCGGCTTTCGAGCTTCCGTAAGCCGAACCCCCTACATTAGGACCGTTTGAGCCGCCTCCCCCATCCATATTGATAATTACTCCGCTGTTTTTCGCCATCAAATGCGGTAAAACAGTACGACAGCAGAGCATTGTCCCTAACAGATTAATGGTAACGTCTTTCCACCATTCCTCGGGATCTGCTTCCCACACCGGACCCACGCACTTGAAGCTCCCTGCAGCATTAAACAACAGATCGATGCTGCCAAAGCGCCCGAGCGTCAGCTCCACCATGTTCTGTACATCATCCTTTTCTTTGATATCAGCCTTCACGGCGCATCCTGTTCCGCCATTAGCCTCTATGAGAGAGGCTGTTTCGAGAAGCCTCGATTCTGTCCGTCCAGCACATACGACACTCGCGCCGGATCGGGCAAACTCTAATGCCAGAGCGCGGCCGATGGTACCTCCTGCCCCGGTTACGATTGCTGTTTTGTTCTGCAGATCCATAGCATGACTCCTATTTTCCTATCAAACCCTTGGCCATGTTTATGGCCCTCAATGCATCGGGTGCGAAACCATCCGCCCCTATCTTTTCTGCAAACTCGTGAGTAAGCGGTGCCCCGCCTACCATGACTTTAACTCCTGTTGTTTCTCCGCGGATCATGCGTACTGCACCCTCCAAAGCCATCATGGTTGTTGTCAGAAGAGCTGAGATACCGATTAAATCCGCGGTTTCTTCTGTGCATGTTTCGATTATTTTACGCACAGGCACGTCTACCCCCAAATCAATGACCTCAAATCCGCAGCATTCCAGCATCATGCTCACAATATTCTTCCCGATATCATGTACATCCCCTTCTATCGTTGCCATAACAACTTTCCCCAGGAAGATGTCCTCAGACTTCTTGAAATGAGGTTTCAGCAGGTTAAAGGCGGTTTTCATGGCAGAGGCGGACATCAGCACCTCAGGCAGATACATCTCGTATGTCTTGAACCTTCGGCCGACCACTTCCATCCCGGCTAAAAGCCCTTTGTCCAGGATCTCCCTCGGATTCTCACCTGCATTGAGAAACTGTGCTGTTAATGCTTTGGCCTTTTGTTCATTCCCGTCGATTATTGTATCTTTTAATTCATCAAACATCTCAAATACTCCTTATACGAACTTGAACGAATCTTTCAGTTCTTCATCATTAAAAGCTCTATCATAGATCTTATCGAGCTCTTTCTTCTTATCCGAATCAATATGATACTCATGTTCCTTTATCTTCTTTTTAGCTGTTTCATTCGCATACTGCAAGATTGATTTCGATCCCATTTCCCGCCACTGCCCGAGGTTCGAATGGCTGAAAAGCTCAGGAATCCAATACTCCTCTCTGAAATATTCAAACGTGCTCTTTCTGCCGATAAAACTCCCTCCAGGCCCTACCTCCTTTATTTCATCCGCCATGAGCCTCGATTCTGAGAACTCTTCTCTGTGCAGTAATTTTTTCAGATATTTTATAATTTCATCGTTGATAACCAATGTCTCGGCGGAATATATTTCTCCGCATGACAACAGCCCGGATGTTCTGAAAGCTCTCGCGCCGGCGAGCGCAGCAATCAGTGTATGCGTACCGTTTTCAAAAGCGGCCTGGGCGTCCGGTTCTTTTCCCGCAGTGTTGAGTGACTTGGCGACGGGAGGAATGTTGTAATATTTGCAGAGTGCTATTTTATGTAAGGTAGCGCGAGTATATTCTGCAGACCCGTATACAAACGTTGAGTACTTCATATCAAAGGGGTCGGCATCGAACGCGTCATCCGGTGCAATATAATTGTACGAATCTGTATTAATCAAATTCAGCATCGTTAAACCGGCGAAATGTTCAAACATACTCTGAAGCAGAGTAGCGACCATAGTGATGGGTGCGCTGACACCGGCTACCGGCATGGTCGAGATCCACATAGGGGTTCCTTTACCCAGGAGGGAGTAGGCCACCTTCAATGCGTTCCGGTCAAAGGAACGGGGGCTTATCATCCAGATACCGAAAGTGAACCTCTTGCCTGTGGCCTGCGCCATCTCATACACGTATTCTGCACATTTTGGGGTCGGCTTGTCCATATGCTCATAGATATCGTTACACCTGTACCGGGAGTGTTCGTAGGAAATCTTATGCATCAGTAATATTTGAAGATATATAGGAACGTCCAAAGGTACTACGGGTGCAGAGCCCACCGTGTCAAGCGCATCTCCAAGTTTGGTAAGCTCGATAAGGTCCTTTGTTGTCGGTTGCCGGAGCTTCTTTGTATCAAGGTCGTAATAAGAGGTCTGATGGGCCCCGGCATCCACAATCCAGGCATCTTCTCCGTAGTCCGGAATATCATATTTCGCGTCTTTCAAAGCTTTAATCACCAAATCTCTTTTGAACTTTACAGTGCTCTTCTCTATTGTAACCCCATCATAATCGGACAGCAGTTGTATAATTCCATCATGAGGTATGTTTACACCGACCTCCTCCACCATTGAGAGAGCTTTTTCATTCATTACATCAATTTGCTTTTTTGATAATCCGCCCTGCAGCATGAAATCCTCGATAAACATCTTTTCACTCCTCAACACATATAGAGATTAATGGTCTCTTAAAAGTACTTTTAACCGTTTTCTGATCTTCGTATGAAATGGTCCCGATCGGCAAAAACCGGGCTCATACCGGGGTGCCCGATGAGGAGAGTTACTCTCCGCATGAAACGGTACATTGAGCCGATCCGGAGATCTTTCCTCGTGAATCTATCTATGAGGAGTAGGGAGCTCGGCGTATATAAAACCATAGAACCAGAGCTTTGCACATCAAATAGCAGAGAAGCAGATACACAAATTAATGCAATCCATATTTGGAACAGTTGGTTTTTTGTGTGGTGCCTACAGAGCTCTTCGCCTTCGGCTGCTGGTTCAAAGCTTTTCAGAAAGGATCCTTTTGCCAGCATTCTTAAAATACTCCGGCCCTGGTCTTGGCTGTCCTTACAAAACGATCGGTGCTCAGTATGATCCATTTACGCTTTTCAGGCTCGCTGGACCCGATACGGCTAAGACAGCAGGGGCGGTATCGTTTGGAATAAAACCCCGGTAGCTCGATGTTTCAGATACAGAATGTCTACTTTTTACGGCCGGTATTGCACCTCTTCAGAGATCTTAACCGTGAAATCTCACGGCCTTCCTGCGCCCCTCATGTTCACTCGGCAATATTCGATTTTTCCTCCCTGCTCTGAGGACTCGACATCTCTGTCGAACGGAATTCCTTTCAGACGGAACAGCTGTTCAAGCGGGGGTGAGATCATGACAAACAATGTTTTTCGATCGGCCCCGCCGAGCACGCACGCATATGCCTGTTTCGAGACAGAAACTTTATCGGTAATCTCTCCGCCCTCATGTACCCGGAAAACCCCGCCGCTCACCGGGGAGGCAACCCATACCGCACCTTCTTCGTCTAGAGTGATACCGTCAGGCGTCATCCCTTCGAGCACGGCCCACGTTCTTCTGTTCGTAAGCGAGCCATCCTCGTTGATATCGAACGATGTAAGGCGTTCGCCCAGCGTCTCGCTCACAATAAGTATTTTACCATCCGGAGTGATCACCATTCCATTTGGAAATGCGAGGTTGTCTGCAGCAATCTCCGCTATCCCTTCCGGCGAAACGGTAACAATCTCACCCGGCGCATACGGGTCAGAAGCTTCAAAATCAAACCCGAAATTACCGATGTAAGCCCTTCCCTGCTCATTCACGACCATATCGTTGCAGTTGAAGCTTGCGAGGTCCCAAAGGTTCGCGATTTCCTCGAGCTTCTCCCCCGTGAACCTGAGAAGCTTTCGGTCGTCCATAGAAACAATCATCAGATCTCCATCCGGTGACCAGCCGAGACCTGACGGAGTGCCCTGAACCTCAACGACCCTCGTTGTGGTCCCTTCAAGGTCCGCCGTCATCACGGACCTTGAGTCCATATCGGAAAACCACAATCTGCCGCCATGCCAGCGCGGATCCTCGGGAAACCCAAGCCCATCCGCCAATACCTTCGCTTGATAGTTCAAGCTTCACTCCTTCAGAAGACAGGACGTCGATTTTACCTTCAATATCTTTTTGCAGATCTTGTGCGCAAAGGTCCGCCCTTAGCAGGGCCCTAACAGCCCAGCGCGATTGAGGCCTTTGTCGATTAACCCGGGCGACCATCGCCTTCGGTTTCTTCATCATAATAACACAGTATTATTACTATATCCGTATTTTTTGCATCATGTTTGGAGATGAACTTAGATTTAATACGTCCAATCCATACTCGAAGTCGGCCTGTTCATAGTGCGGCTTTTTTATTCAGCGGGATATTTGCCGTAATCCCTTATCGTATCAGCCATCGCCAGTACATTCTCCGGCTTGCAATAATCGGTAAGAGTCATGGCGGAGCTTATTATATAACCTCCGTTCTTACCGGCGGTCCGGATTCGCTCCTCGACCTCCGAGCTCACCTCATCCGTTGTGCCCCGCGTAAGCGTATAGTGAAGGTCTATGTTCCCTATAAGGCACAGTTTTTCACCGTATTTTTCCTTGACCTCGGCGATATTCATGGCATCCGGCTGTATGGGGTGTAGCGCGTCCATCTCGAGCTCCATTAGATCATCAAGAATCGGAGAGATGTTGCCGTCGCTGTGAAACACCCAGGGCTTTTCTATTGTTTTGGCGACTTTTTTCATGTACGGCAAAAAAAATTCGCGAAATACCTTTGGAGACATGAATGGGGCCTTGTTCCATGCCAGATCGTCCATAACCCAGAAGAAATCGAAGGAGCTTCTGTTCAGATGGTCTATCGTGCGAATCGCCCAGTCGGAAAACTTTTCATTAATTCTGTGAACGAGACGGGGGTTATCAGCCAGTGCGTAGGAAAAGTTCTCCAGTCCCATGCTCTGAAGCGTCGCACCCGCCCCAAGATCGAGTCTCGCAAATACCGCAAAATCCTCCTGGTATTTATTGATCCAGTGCTCTACACGCTCATACCTCGAAGGATGATCCGGATCAGGCACGAGAGACTCGAAAAGGGAGAGCGATTCTTCGGAATTCAAAAGCCGTTTGGTGAGAAACGCCCGGCCCTTTTCAGGATCACCCGTTTCCGTGAGGTATGTGTTGAAGAAGTCGAAGGTAACTTTTTCCGGATAGTAATAAGGAATCACAGCCGCTTCAGCATCATCAAGAGCTGCCGGAGCTTCGAATCCCCCGTCAATCGGGAATGTTGCACCAAAGCCGTCGAGACCCAGCTTTCTGCAGAGATCGCCGGGAGTAAAATCCGCACCACCCATCAGCCGAATCTGAAGCGGCTCATCGATACCGTTTTCTACCCAAGGAACCCGGTCCGGCTGTCCCCCTCCCAGTGCAGTGAGCACCCTTTCTCTTGAAGTCATATCGATCATCTCCTGAAATATAATAGATATCGGCAGAAAAAATAGTACTTGTGTGATCGAAGATTATACTGTAGTCCGATACATACACAAAAGTTCGTTATAGGCCGAGGTACACGGTTTTTACGTGTTCACTGTTAATTAATTCCTGACCTGTCCCCTGCATTACGATCCGTCCGTTCTCTAGAACGTATGCTCGATCTGCACAAGACAATGTTTGTTTAACATTCTGCTCTACTATCAGTATCGTTGTGCCTGCCTTCCTGAGCTCACGAATCACACGAAAGATCTCTCGAAGGTTGAGAGGACTCAGACCGAGACAGGGCTCGTCGAACAGACTCAGCTTGGGTCTGGACATCAGCCCCCGGGCGACGGCCACCATCTGCTGTTCACCGCCGCTCAAGGTTTTCGTCAGCTGGTTTTTTCTATCCTGAAGAATAGGGAAGATCCGATATACCTCCCTGAGGGTGCGTTCCTTCTCCCTCCACGCCTGACGGCCGTAGGCCCCGATTTCGAGATTTTCATGAACCGTCATATCGTAAAAAAGCCTTCTTCCCTCCGGAATGAGAGATATTCCCAGTTCAACAATCTTATGGGCGGGCTGGTTGTCGATACGATTTCCCCTGAAAGAAACAGTTCCGTTATCAAGGGGAACGAGTCCTGCAATTACTTTCAGAATCGTACTCTTTCCCGCTGCATTCGCACCGACGAGCGCAACGATTTCGCCCTCTTCCACATGAAACGAAATATCCCACAAGACTTGCAGATCTTTGTACGAGGCATTTAAGTGTTCCGCGGATAGCATTACTCTTCCTCCTCGCCAAGATATACCTGCCGCACCAGTTCACTCGAAGCTATCTCTTCGGGTGAACCCTCGGCGATTTTTTCGCCGTGGTGCAGGACGAAAACTCGATCGGACACATTCATGATTGCCTTCATGATATGGTCGACAATAAATACGGTCAACCCCTGCTTTCGTATTCGATTGATCAAATCGATCCCCTCCGAAACTTCGGCAGGCGTAAGCCCTGCGAGAACCTCATCGAGGAGGAGAAGACTCGGCTTCGTTGCAAGCGCCCTCGCGATTTCGAGTCTCCTCTGTGCGGCCATGGTCAATTCTGAAGGCAGGGTATCCACATACTGCTCCAGGCGAACGAACCGCAGAAGCTCGAACGCTTCACGCATAGCATCGGTATATGAAGGCCTTTCCGAAACGCCGAACAATGAAGCCAGTCCTACATTTTCAAGAGCCGTCATGGTCGGAAACAGTTTCCCGACTTGAAATGTCCGGGCAATTCCCACCTTACACCTCTTCATCGTACTCATACGTGTGATGTCCCGGTCCTTAAACTTTATAGTGCCGTGCGTTACCGGAAATGCACCGGTTATGAGGTTGAACAGAGTCGTTTTCCCGGCTCCGTTTGGGCCAATCAGCCCGAGGATCTCTCCTCTATAGAGAGAGAAATCGACGTTTGCGACCGCGGCCAAACCTCCAAAATATTTGGTGACATTCGCTGTCTTGAGAAGCACTTCACGATTGTTTTGCATGTTCATATCACTCATTTTTGGCAGTACCAAAGAATATGTTTCGTAGATTTTTCAGACGGTCTCGAATTCCGGTCGGTTTTTTCCCTGCGATGAGGCCGGCGATACCCTCCGGGATGAACAGCACCGTTATCACAAGGATAATGCCTAAAAAGAGCCTGCTCAGATAAGGGAATTTCACCAGGATTACGTCCGATACCAACCCGAGTATGACCGACCCCATGATCGGTCCGTGCAGGACGCTCATTCCGCCGAATAACGACATCATGATGGTTATGACGGTTCGAATAGGGTCGAATGCGACATCCGCGTCGATATAGGCCCACCGTGTTGCGATGAGCGCCCCGGCGACACCAGTGAGAAAACAGGTGGCGGCGAATACTGTGATCTTAACAAAGGTGGTATTAACGCCCATGTGATCGGCAACCTCCTGCCCGTCGCCGATGCTTGTCATCGCCAATCCAAACCGGGAGCGTCGAAGGATATAGGAACCTAGTATTGCGACGGCTGCGAGCACGACCATGTATCGATACACAACATTGTTATCCATGATCGGTATCCATCGGCCGACGGTTCCGGTCTTATTTACTTCCCACCACATGACGAAATGGCGTAAGAGCTCACTGAGGCCGAATGTGAATATTGCAAAGTATATCCCTCTTATCCGTAGTGTAGTCAAACCGACAAGCAGAGCGAGGAAGCTGC
>Ga0307380_10000299_pt1 | contig 82528 bp, 73 predicted proteins | sample UN3MG_FD_202239 | JGI IMG/M metagenome (GOLD analysis project Ga0307380, IMG submission 202239) | Soil microbial communities from Risofladan, Vaasa, Finland - UN-3 | ecosystem: Environmental > Terrestrial > Soil > Coastal area > Acid sulfate soil | place: Finland: Risofladan, Vaasa | collected...
TTTACTGTGTCAGAATAGTTCACCATTTAAAAACTCCTTCCACCGCCCCGATTTTCGCCCCAGGGGTACCCCTGGGGTATCACCTAGACACGACAACAATCCTGACACATAGGGTTCATTTTAATTTGTGAAATAGTTCTGGGAAATATATATTTTTCCAAGCGTCGTCTTTGTTCAACACAATGCCTTTTACCAACACTTTTCCCCTCTTGTAATAATCGCTGAACATTAGGGCGAATATCGTAAAGGTAGTATGCTCTCGAATATATTTTAAAAGTTTGGTTTGATTTCCCAACACCTTCCTTCATTAGATTGAAAATAAAGTCCTCGGCCTCGGTTTTAGTCTCTTTTCCTGTGCTGTGAAAAGTACTTTCAAATTGTAATTTGTAATACCAAAATCGACCTTGTTGTTTTAATCTAAATCGTTTTTTGGGTCGTCCCATTTCAAATTCTCCTTGAATAAATAAATTCACACTAATCGATAAAAAATAGGGTTTAAGGCAGCGTTTTAGCAGGGTAAATTTTTAGTAATTTCGTATGATTTTGTTAAGTCTATATATAGTGAAGTGTTAAAATGTGGGCGGTACTGGACTTGAACCAGTGACCCCCTGCATGTCAAGCAGGTACTCTAACCAAACTGAGCTAACCGCCCTCTGAATACATATTACTATCAGGAGAAAAGCCTCGTCAAGTGAATTAGCAGACGCAAGCTTACACTTCTTAGAAGTGTAAGCTTGCGGGATAGATGGATGAACGCCGGCATCAATCTTTCATCTCGCCGAGTACGTCCGCAAGGATCATGATGCCGGTTTCGATCCTCTCCGGATCGAGATCGCTGTACGCGAGCCTGATGTGGTTCTTCGCGTAGTCTTCAGGTAAAAACGCATCCCCCGTGACAAACGCGACCTTCCGCCCCACTGCCTTTCTGAACACATCTTCGGCATCGATCCCCTTCGGAAGCGTAAGCCAGACGAAGAAACCTCCCTTCGGCGATGTCCAGGTAATGCCTTCCGGCATGTAGCGCTCTAACGCAGCGAGCATTGCGTCCCGTTTTTCACGGTAGACCTTTCTCATACTATCAATATAGGTATTTATATAGCCTTTGCTCATATAGTCGTGGGCGATGTACTGGCTGAAGGTCGGTGTGCACGCATCGAACGACTGCTTTTGCAGCTCGAGCTTTGCGATGAGCTCGTCATTCGCAACTATCCAACCGACCCTGAGCCCGGGCGACAGTATCTTTGAAAAAGTCCCGAGATAGATCACCCTGTAGTCAGTGTCGAGAGATTTGACCGGGAGGTAGTCCTCCTCGTTTCCTTCAAGAAAGAGGTCCCCATACGGGTCGTCCTCGACGATCGGTATTTCATATCTACGCGCGACGTCCAGGAGTTTTTCCCTCCTCTCCCGGGAGAGTGTAATGCCGCTCGGGTTGTTGAAGTTCGGTATCGTATAGATGAACTTCACAACCCTCCCCATTCTTTTGCACTTCTCAATGGTGCGCTCAAGGTCCCCGATGACGATCCCCTCGTCGTCGATCCTTACCCCCTCTATTTTTCCCATAAAACTGTAAAAGGCGGCTATAGCCCCGATAAAGCTAGGAAGCTCCACGAGGACCACGTCGTCCTCGTTAAGGAAGAGCTTTGAAATAAGCGCGAGGGCCTGCTGCGAACCGGTAGTGATGAGGACCTCCTGCCTTCTCATGGAAACCCTCTTCCTTGTCTCCATCCAATCGGCTATCTTTTCGAGAAGAGGTATATAACCCTTTGTCGTCCCGTATTGAAGGGCCTTTTTTGCAGTATCGTAACTCCAGCCTTCAATGATTTTTTTGATCTCCTCGAACGGAAAGCCGGCTGAATCGGGGTTCCCTCCTGCCATCGAGATGATCCCTGGGACATTGGCCAACTTGAACAACTCCCGTATCTTGGAACTCTTGAGACGCAGTGTGGAATCTGAGAATCGGGATGAGAAATCCATGGGTAACTCCAGCTATCCTGTTTCAGCCCCTACAAACGGCTTTTTTTCCTCTGTAGAAAGCCTTTATATTCATGTCCAGAAAATCCTTTTTCACAGAAGCCTCTATCGCCTGTTCGAAAACAGCATCATCGAAGGGAAGGCTCCCCGACATGGCACCGATCAGAACAACGTTTGCAGCCCTGTCATTCCCCACCTCGTTCGCTATCCTCAGAGCGTCCACGAACTGTACATGGTCGAGCTTCCGGTTCAGTATATCCTCAATGTCTTCAGGGTACTCTGCGTCGCCTGATGTCACCGTTACAGGGATTATTTTCTGACGGTTCACGACGACCTTCGTAGTTCGGCTGCAGAACTCCAGGTATCGGAGCGCCTCCAATTTCTCCAGTGCGATAAGGTAATGAGCGCTTCCCCTGCTGATGAGCGGCGAGTGGACCTTTTTTCCGAATCTTATCTGGCAGACGACACTCCCGCCCCTCTGTGCCATGCCGTGCACCTCGTTGTTCTTCACATCATGTCCCGTCAAAAGTGCGGCCCGGGACAGTATCGTGCTCGCCAGTATAATCCCCTGCCCGCCTACGCCGACGAGAAGGACGTTCTTTACTTCTTCCATTTAAATACCTCTGCACCTGCGCTGGTATTGCGGCAATCCGGAATACGTTTCTGAAATGAGATTGCGGCGACATCTAAAGACCGAAATCCATTTCTCTCGTTTCTTCGATTATTAACAGGTTAAAACCTGTCCCGTTGACCGCTTCGTTACCCGGATGATCTGCTTACTTGGAAGGGAAAACCGCTTCAGCCGCACTCGCAGGCTCCCCTGTTAGCAGGCCCCTGCATGCCCCTCCCTCCGCCTGTCGCTCACCGCGACATAACCATCTTTATCCCTGAATACTCCGTGTACATCTCCGATAGGTTCGTTTTTGTCCTCGACCTTGTACCCGAACCTCTCGAGCTCCTCAACGGTGGACCCCTCTATCCCTTGTTTCTCCTTGTAAAGCGTATCAGGAAAGCCCTGATGGTGGACCCTCCCCGTACCGACCGCTTCCTTTGGGGCGGTTCCGGTAAACGCCGAGAGGATAACCGCAGCAAGAGTCGACTGAATCGTCGGACCTCCGGGGGTTCCGAGAATCATTATCACGTCGCTGTCCCGTGTTACAATTACCGGGGACATGTTGCTGGCAGGCCGCTTTCCAGGGGCGAAGATGTTCTCACGGTTGCCCATCACTCCGAAATAGTTCGGCTTACCGGGCAAAAAGGAGAAAGCGTCCATGCTCCCGTTCAGAAGAAAGCCGGCCCCCTTCACACTCCACTTCGAGCCGTACCTGAGGTTCAGCGTGTAGGAGTTGGAGACCGCATTACCCTCTCTGTCGATCACGGAAAAATGTGTCGTATCGCTTCCGCCGGGCAGGCCGTCCTCGTAAATTTCCTGACAAAACAGGTCATCCATGCCGCTGTGCATCAGACCATCGAGCTCTCTCGTCGGTACATCCCTGTCATGTCTGATAAGACCGAAAAGGCGATCGGCATATTCCTTCCCGAGCACCTTTTTGTATGTTTTATGGCCTATGGTATCTATCTCGCCAAGATAGTAAAACCTGTCGATAAAGGCCATCTTAAACGCCTGCGCGAGGTGGTGGTAGTACTGCGGGGTAAATGGCTCTATCTTAAAGAAGGCATCTCTTGCCAGTATGTTCAACGCCTCGACGAGCACAGACCCGCCCCCTTCAGGGGGCGTTGACCACACCAGTGATCCCATCAACTCGGTCCAGACAGGCAGGACCTCCTCCACTTCGTAGGTTTTGAGGTCTTCGAGGGACAAACTCCCGCCGTTTTGTTCGAGATCGCTCACGATCTGCTCTGCGATCCTGCCCTCATAGAAAGCGCTCTGCCCCTCGTTGGCAAGTGTCTCAAGGGTCCCCGCGAGATGCGGGTTCTTCAGCAGGTCCCCCTCCTGAAAGGGCCCCTGCTCTTTTACGTATATAAGCCTTGATTCGGGTGAGCTCTCGAGCTTTGGCTTGAGACGGTTGAGGCATTGTGCCTGGTATTCTGTGATCGGTACACCGCTTCTTGCAAGCCCTGCCACGGGCAGGAGAAGATCTGCAGCCTTCAGGCTGCCGTATCTCTCGTGGAGCTCAAACCACGCCTTCACTGTCCCTGGAACGCATACAGACAGGGGCCCGAATGCGGTCCGCTCAGGATCGATTGCTCCGACATCGTTTATATAGTGCTCTCTCCTGGCACCTTTCGGAGCTCTCTCCCTGTAGTTGAGCACAGAAGGGGCGGCAGCTTTTCCGGGTTTGAACAAAACGTAGCCGCCCCCGCCGATATTCCCTGCCTGCGGATGACACACCACGAGTGCGAATGCGAGGGCAAAAGCGGCATCGAATGCATTTCCGCCATCGTTCAGGACCCCTACAGCGAGCCGTGTCGCTTCCTTCGAAACAGAGGCCGCGGCACCCCTGCCCCTTGCAACGCTCACTTCGCGCTCCAGGGCTTTCTGAATGCTCATACGAAAGCCGTCGTAATCGTCGCCCAAACCTGTTTCACCTCTCCTGAAATGTCCCAGTAATGGAACCCAGGTTCGTTGTAATGTAATAAAAGTAGAGGGTTTGTGGAAGGATAAAAGAGCCTATGCCGCGAGTCTGTCTCGGCTTCTGCATTTCACATAAAAACAACCGGTTAATCTACAAAATCCATGATCTTACGCTTCCTCATCGGGTACCGCAACTTATCGAGAGCAGTGTGCTCGATCTGACGTATTCGTTCTTTCGTGAGGTTGTACCGCTCGCCGATCTCCTTCAGGGTGAGGGGCCTCTTCCCGTTGAGCCCGAAATGCCGCGATATGACGTCCCTCTCGATCGGCTTCAGCTTTTTCATGACCTCGTCGATTATATCCTTGAGGTTCTCCTCGATGGCTATCTTCTCTGGAAGATCATACTTACTGTCGTCCACGAGGTCCATGATGGTGTCGGAGTTGTTGTCCTCTGAGAGCTTCTGGTCCAGAGACACAGGCCGGTATATCTTCTTCAATTTCTGAACGGTATAGGTATCTTCCAACTCATTACGCTTGGAGAGCTGCGTTGCATATTTCAGGGGAAGCTTTATTGACGTTGACTGCTCGAAGATCGCCTTGAGGATAAAATGCCGTATCCACCACCTCGCATAGGAGATGAATTTGAACCCCTTTGTTACATCGAACTTGTCTACAGCCCTTAAAAGCCCCATGTTTCCCTCGTTTATGAGATCCATGAGAGGCAAACCGAGGTTCTGATATTTTACCGCAATGCTCACCACGAATCTGAGGTTCGAGACGATCAGTCTTTCCTTCTCGCGTCTATCTCCTTGCGATAACTTACTCGCGCAAATCTCCTCCTCTCTCCTCGAGAGAACCGGTATATTCTCTATCTGTTTCAGATATATCTGAACGGCATTCTTGTCTGCATGTAATCTTTTCATTCTGCCCCTCCTCCCTCAAAGTATGCTGGTACAATCCCCAGCTCCTTTATCTTCTTCCGCAAGGTCTTATAATCAATATTCAAGAGATGTGCTGCCTTGACCCTGTTCCAGTTTGTCTTTACGAGAGCCCCGCTGATCGCATCCCTCTCCGCCTTATGCCTCGCCCCTTTTGAGATCTCCTTGAGGGACGTACTGTTTGTAATACCAATCTTATCATGTTTATAGGAAGCTATCAAGGGAAAATGTTCTATGCGCAGCCTGTCGTCCTCAGCGAGAATAAAAGCTCTCTCGAGCATATTCTCGAGCTCCCGGACGTTTCCGGGAAAGCGGTACTCAACCAGCTTGGACAATATGTTTTTCGGTACTTCCTTTACATCCTTCTTCAGCTTCCTGTTGAGTCTGTCCACAAAAAATTTAACGAGCAGCGGAATATCCTCCTTCCTCTCCAGGAGCGGAGGTATATATACAGGAACCACATTCAGCCTGTAGTAAAGATCGTCTCTGAAATCGCCCAGATTTACCATTTCATCGATATTCCGGTTCGTTGCGGAGATGATCCTGACGTCGATTCGAGTAGATTTGTCACCGCCGATAGGGGTGACCTCCCTGTCCTGGATCACCCTGAGAAGCTTAGCCTGCATGTTGAGAGGCATGTCACCGATCTCATCGAGAAAAAGGGTGCCGCCGTTCGCCCTCTTGAACTTACCATCCCTCATTTTTACCGCGCCTGTGAAAGCGCCTTTTTCGTACCCGAACAGCTCGCTCTCGAGTAGTGTTTCCGGAATCGCCGAACAGTTCACTGGAATAAAGGGCATATCCGCGCGCTTGCTCCGGGCATGTATCTCGCGCGCGACGAGCTCCTTCCCTGTTCCACTTTCACCGGTGATGAGCACGTTGACTGCATCGCTCTTCGAAACCTTGTCTATGAGGCTGTACACATTTTTAATCGCCTCCCCATTCCCCACAAGCTTACGCTCCCCGTATAAGTCCTCCAGCTCCTCCCTGAGGCTCACATTCTGGTTGAACAGGCTGAACGCCTTCATCGCCTCTACCGCAGTTTCGATCGTTCCGTACGCAGTCATGATGATTATGTTCGATTTCACCTTGCCCTTTTTTACTCTGCGAAGGAATCCCAGGCCTCCCATCCCAGGCATCTTCAGGTCCACGAGCATAACACTGTAGTCGTCCTTCAACGCTGTCTTCAGTGCCTCTTCGGCAGAGTACCCTTTGGTCACATGGTACTCCTCTTTCTCGAGTATATTGGCAATGATGTTCGCCTGAATCTCTTCGTCGTCGATAACGAGGATGTTTCTATTCATCGCTGATGTTTACCGGTAATAATATTTTGAATCTTGCGCCTTCGCCTTTTTTACTGCTCACGTTGATCTTACCCTTGTGCTTCTGTATTATGTTGTATATAATCGAAAGCCCGAGGCCAAAACCCTGTTTCTTGGTGGTGTAGTAGGGACTGAATATCTTGTTCTTATCCTCTTTTGGAATGCCTATTCCTGTGTCTGCGATCTCCACCATAACCGTATCATCGTTCACTTTCTTCGTCGAGATCACAATGTCCCCTCCTCTCGGCATCGCCTCCACCGCATTAATAATGAGGTTCGAAAATACCTGATTGAGCTTAGCCCTGTCGGCTTTTATACTCGGCACCGCGCCGTCGAGTCGAAGTGACATCTTTAAACCGTTCTTTATGACCTCAGGCTCCAGTACCCGAACGGTCTCTCTGATGATGCTGTTGATGTCTTCGGTCTTGAAATGAAACAGCTCCGGCTTCGTGAGACGCAAAAACCCCTCTACGATGTGATTGATGCGTTTCAGCTCATTCTTCATATTTTCCGAGAGCTTGTAGAACTCATATCTTTTTTCAGGATCATCAGGGCTGAGGTTTGTCTGTATGTAGTCCACGATAAGCCCGACGGTGTTTATGGGGTTCTTTATCTCGTGGGCGATCCCTGCGGCCAGATGCTTTGTGATCTCTACACCTTCAGAGCGGCTCTTCTCCTCCTCATGCTCCAAAAGCCCTTGCTGCATATGCTTGAAAGAATCCGTAAGCTCCTTGAGCTCAGAGCAATTCGGCGATTCGAGCGTATCGCTGATATTCCCTTTGACCAGGCCTCTCGATGCTTTTGCAAGGTCCATTATCGGTTTTGATATACTCCGCGCTATCAGCAGCGCCAGGATTACACCGAGTATTATGAAGAATCCGAAGGTCATCAAGACCTGATAGCGCAGGTTTTGGATCATACCAGTGAAATTTTCGATACTGTCGTCCCCGTCGACCCTAGTATAATTTCTGCTCATCATGATGTTCGAGTGTATACCCCCGAACAGTACCATGGAAAGGAACGAGTTGTAGGGAAGCGGTGCATTGGTACTGAACTGGATGCTCGATAGCTGCTTCTCGACCCTGTATTCGAGAAGCAGTATACCTCCGGTATACATCAGCAACAGCGCGATAATCATCACGAGTATCCTTGTTTTTATGCGCATCCGACTGAACATATGTGTACCCTATCTATTAATGAGCAAATACCATACCACCAAATCTATATAATTAAAGCTTTTTTATTCCTTATATTTCGTTACTTATATAACATAACGAAATCATATAATACTTCCCTTGGAAAAACCCTGAAAAAATATGGTATTTATACCTACAAATAGGGACTTTTGACCCTATTTTTATAGTAGCACATTCCCAACATTTATCAAGCCTATATATACACAGTGAAAAACGTGTTACGTGACAGGACCATAAGGAACAGGAGACACACCTTTATTTTTATTCTTATTTTCATCTTTGGCCCTTCACTACCTTTCATTATATCACGCTGCTTTACGTCTGTACCTGAAATTAATTAGTCGCTGGTGAATAATGCAATATTTAGCGATACATCAATCACCACCAGCTCCATAATTAGTTTCTGCTTAGTGAGTTACAAAGTAAACACTTTCTTTTATAAATACATTATTAGGCAATTTAACTAATTATTCACCAGAAACTAATTATATATTTCTATTGTCTAAACAGTAAAAATGCAATATACTATTGTTATACAAAGATTTATGAGCCATCCTATCATTGCTTACAAGTTTCGGCTTCTGCGGTGACTAGTACAGCCTTGTTTTTCTAAACACTTTAAAAGAGGAGGTGAGGCGATTGAAACACGAGCTTTACGTCGATGATAACTATGACTACATGGATGAAGACGAGAGATACAAGGCCGGCGAATTCGATACGATCGAAGAAGCTATAACCGCTGCAAAAAAAATTGTAGATGACTTCCTGCTGTCTGTATATCAAAAGAGGCCATACATCTCACCGGAAGAGCTGTATGCCGTATATAAGCGATCAGGCGAAGATCCGTGGATCCACCCGAACTACAGTGATTACAACTCCTGGAATTATGCAGAATACAGGTGCAGAGAAATGTGCGGAAGCACGAGATCAGTACGTCATAAAAAGGTCTTTAAAAGAAACGTAGAGGTTATGGCACATTCAATAGAAGAAATCAAGAATATCTCATGATTCACTCCCGACCTAACTCTTCCCGCCGACAATAGGGGGATTTTTTTACCCCTCGCCGTTTGTATATCAGGACCAGTAAGATCTTCTCAATAAAGAATACAGAACAAAAGCCTTACCCTGTGAGCCCTTACCCTGTAAGACCTCTCCCTGTTTTTTATTACCGGAACCCGTCTGAGTTCACATACGGCGACACGGGTTTTCTATACACCAGAAGCGCGGGCTCATTCAGTACGGAAAAGCTTTTCTGACTTTCAAGAAGGTGTAGGCTTAAGTTTCGGGCATAATAGAGAAGCCGGGGTGCGCTACTGCACCTTTTTCCTGGGGAGCACGACCCCCTTTCCACCGACGCACCTCACGAAATCCTCAGCGTCCTTTTCTGATCCGACCACAGATCCGTAGTGCATCGGGATGGCGACCTTCGGATTGATCCTGTTCGCAACTTCACACGCTTCCCGCGCATCCATCGTGTATGTACCGCCGACAGGGAGAAAAATAACGTCCGCCGTGATGCTGTCCATCTCCGGCACCTTATCAGAATCGCCCGGGTGGTAGTAGCGCACTCCGTCCAGGTCGAACAGATACCCGTTCCAGCTGTTTTCTTTCGGGTGAAAATTTTTACCAATGTTATACGCAGGTACTGCCCTGACCTTCACGTTTCCGACCTCCGTCTCTTCCCCCGGAGAGAGAGTTATCACTTTACCGGGAGCTGCCACCAGGGACTCAGAGTTCTTCAAGAACTCATCGGACTGCTCAGAGTTCTTGAAGAACTCAGAGCAGTCCGATGAGGCCACAATGATGGTTCTATCACCCCGGATCTTTGCGATATCATCTACGGAACAGTGATCGAAGTGGCTGTGAGTAACTAATATAATGTCAGCCTCTTTCAAGAATTGATAACCGGACAGATCGTAGGGATCGGTATAGATGATACTGCTTCCGCTTATCTGGAAAGTTGCATGTCCTAAGAACTGGATATTCCTGAGGTATTGTGAATTCCCGGGGAGTTTGTCGTTTTCTGCCATCGCTCTTCTTCCTCTCTGCATTATATTATCCGATTATACCGATTTCCATCGCGACCTTCTTTGCGATGGTATAGAGCTCCCTGATTTCAAAAGGCTTCTTTACACATGCAAATACACCGGCCCTGTAGAGCTCCTCCTCATCAAAAGGCTCCCTCCCTGTGATAAACGCGATCTTGACTTTACTATCCCCCTCCCTTATCCTCCTCGCAGCTTCGATACCGCCCATCTTGGGCATGAGATAGTCCATGAAGATGAGGTCAAAATGCTTTTCCCTCGCAATCTTCAGCCCGAACTCTCCGTCTCCAGCAAGAGTGACTCTGCATCCCTTGCGAGCGAAGAAATAATAGAGTGTGTTTCTTACGTATTCCTCATCATCAACCACGAGTATGTCCATATCGAGAGTATCAACGTGATCGTAGACCTGCGTATCGGGAATCTTTTCGATATCACCTACCTCAGAGGGCCTGCTCAGCACAGGAAGACTTACTCTGAAGACGAGCCTTCTTCCCTCCTCCCGCCTCAGGGAGATGTCGCCTCCGTGGTTGCGGACGATACGGCCGCATATGCTCAGCACATTATGGCTCTCTACCGTACCATCCTTACTCTCCATCTCAAGGACAGGTATCTCCAGAGACAGGAGTTCTTTTAATAGTGTATGAATTTCATCATCCACCCTGCTACGTAAGCCTCGTATCGTGACGACAGCCTCTTCGGTTATGGATGAGATAGAAAGATATACCGAACCACCCTCGTCACACAGGCCCGCGATCTCTGTTAAGAGGTAGTAAAAGACCTGAACGAGCTGATCACCGTCCCCGTTGACGATGAAATCCGGATCCACACTCTTATCGAATCCGATCCGGTTCTCCCTGAACTTCGATTCAGCAAGCCTCAGAGATTCGGCGAGGATTTGAGCGATGCTTACCTCGCCAAAGCGCGGACTCTCTATCCGTGCAAAGGCGCACAGCCTCCTGATCTCGTTTTTGATCCTCTGAGAAGATTCCAGAACGACATCAAAAGAATCCTGAATCAGCTTTCTATCATCTGGATGCATCTGGGCAAGCTCGGAATACCCCTGCATCCCTGTTAGTATGTTGTTTACCGCGTGTGCAGTTTTGGTGAGAAGCTGTTTTACGAACCCGATATCTGTCTTGCCCGACAGGGTCCTGCACTGCTCTTTTATCACGGCGTTCTTGAAGATACTGAACAGTAATTGCTCGATCACGCCGGCTTTGGCCGACAGGGAAATGTACCCGTCTATTCTGATAGAAGGATCTTTAGAACCTTCGGCCGCGTCCGTGCCTATCAGAGCGACCGAGACATGCCCTTTTTTCCCCTCAATAGCCGCGACCCTGTCTGCGAAAAGTGCGTAATAAAGCTCCTCATCGCAGAACAGGACGATTTCGCCGCCCTCCAGCAGGAGTTGAACAGCCTCGCCCTCGAAAGAGGAAGAGACCATCTCGTATCCAAAAAGCCCGGACAGCTTCCTGAAAAGTTTGTAGTGTTTATGGTCACTGGTGAGACGTTGTGAATAAACAACAGATCTCTTTCTCATGATTACAGGACCCGTGTGCGATCACTTTGGTGTATTAGCCCAAGACTTAAGGATGAAAGATGTGTTTCCAATAGGTGCGCAAACCGGTAGGGATTCAACTTATTACCCCACATCACCAGGTGGAGCTTCTATCCCCCATTTCTCACAAAACTTTGTAAATATTTGGACATAGGGGCTTTAATCCACATTCCTTATTTGAAATCGTAATAGGAAGGAATGAGGCTTTTAGCGCTTTTCTCACTGTAAACTCTATTTTTTACATAAAAATATAAACTACTATCATATCATCACTAAGCTCCGTTAATATTCAATTGTTTAGAAAACCGCACTAGGAGCTTGCTATAGTGCAGCCCGGCGCCGTTTATTCATTATAATATCTATCTTCCGTGAAATGGTCATCCTCCTCCACATTGAACATGGAGAAGAGCTCACTGCTGCACACGACGAAATCTACGATTGTATCGTGGAGTGATTCGACATTAAATCCCGAAAAATAGAGCTTGGAAAAGATCGAGAAGCTTATCTCGTCCTCTTCCCTCGCCACGTTGAAGTATATTCCATACTCATAGCAGACGTTCATCATTGATTCGAGGTGTTCCCGGACAAAGGTCTCCTCTTCTCTCTCGAACACGTAGGTGTATGCAATCTCCAGGAAATTACAGTCATTTTCGATAAAGACAGACCCGGTAACGTCTCCGTCTTTGCCGAAAGACGCCTGATACATATCTTCTGTGGTCTCTCTGTCGAATGTATCATACCCAAGCTCACCGAAAATGGCTTCGACCCGCTCCACCTTGCCTTTCATGTCGTCTTCCATGGTTCTTCAGGCCTTCTCATCGATATATGAATTCTTTAAGCAAACTGATTCTGCAATTATATTTCGGACAGACGAACTTAGAGGCCGGCAAAACGACAGGCCGGACGGCCCTAAGCGCTCGATTTGGCAAGCTTGTTCAACTTCTTGATAACACTATCCTCCTCCATGTTGTGAATGCCCATCGAGCTGTCACTCCAGGTAAGGATTATTCTCACCTCGTTTTCCCTCAGTTCTATCCTGCCGCCCTCCATGTTCTCGAGCTTTTTTAGGATGATGGATTCCTCTGGGATCGTTATGTCACCGTCACCCCAATGTCCGCCGTGTATGCTTTTATCCGCCCAGGCTTTGATGACATTTACCTCATTAACTGACAAATAGAGATTCACCCGCCCCTCCCCATCTATGTGCAAACTAATCTATTTGCAGATCAACGTCAAGAATTAACTTGACGTCAAAAAAAGAGTTCTTTATATTCATCCTTGTAAGGAAAGAGATGGAGTAGATCATATGAGCCGAGTTTGTGCGGTCTGTGGAAAAGGAACCATAGCCGGCAGGTCCTATGCAACACGCGGACTTGCGAGAAGGAAGAAGGGTGCCGGGATCAAGATAACGGGTATTAGTAAAAGGTCCTTTGCAGCCAATCTCGTAAAAAAGAGAATCGTTCTCAACGGTAAGGTGAAAACAACGAAAGTGTGCACCCAGTGCCTTAAGGGCGGAAAGGCAGTTCTCGCTCAGTAGGCACCCACTCGATACCATCCAGCCGATTGCTGAAAAGTCATCATTCTCAAGCCAAGACAGAAGCTCTCAACACTGGAACATCGTACGGATGGGTATCTCGTTTCCCGCCGATGAAAAGCAGGTGCAGAGGGACGACTCCTGCCGTTCATGATGCTGTTCAGCGATTGCTGATGACCCGTTCAAGGGCCTTAATCCCCATTCCTTATGTGCAATCGTAATAGGTAGGTCAATACCCATTCCTTTACGAAGGAATGGGTATTTAGGCGCTTTGTTCACTGTAAACTCTATTTTTTACATTAAAATATAAACTACTATCATATCATCAATAAACTCAGTTGATATGTAATTTGTGAGAAAACCGCATTAACCTTTCTATTATCATAGAGAAATCTCTGCACGTTCATCAGCAAAAGGCTATTAGCACGCACGAAACTATCAGAATATCGATGGCGGGAAACTGCACACTATGCGGTTACAGAGAGCGTGCTACAATGAGTCAATGATTATAACGACCCTGCCCTCTTTAAGCCGGTCTTTTGTCTGCCGATGCTGCAGGAGGATCATTGCATCCTCGTCAGATATGCAGAGGTCAGTCTCTATAAGCTTCGGGTTTTGTACCGCAACGATTCTCAGCGGGTTTTCTCCCACCCTTGCCTCGTATCCCTTATAGTAAGGGTCATCCGTGTACTGGCAGGCCCCCCACCGCTCGAAACTCCCCTGTTCCAGCAGGTCGCCGGAGTACACAAGGTTGTGGTCCTCATCGTATATATTCGGATTCAAGGCCGGAATTCTACCGAGCCCCCTGCCATCGATCACGACTCCGCTGAATTCTGTGGAAAAGACGAGATCTTCGTATGTTTGGAAGTGGCCCGGATCCTTACCCCCCTCTATCAAGAGCGGAGCCAGCCCCGCCCTTCCGAAAAACGGGATGCGTTTGACTATGGTGACGTTTTCTTCACCGTAGATCACCTGAAAGTTGTCCAAAGACCTGATATACCCATGGATCGCCTCATTTCGTGAAGGGTCTTTCATTAAAACGTCTTTTGCGGAGTTATACGCATCGAGCCTCAGCGTCCCCAGTGAAGCCATGAAGTTCTCAAGAAGGACCTGCTTCGCCTGTACCGATGCACTGTACTGCCATTCGATTGGGTTGCCGGACTCTTCGGTGGCAAGACCCGATATACCGGTAACCACGATCTCTCTCGTTTTCCAGTCTATCCTGTACGGGCCCTTTTCACCATAAGCGTACGTAACCACCGACAATAACAGGACGATAAGAACTGTTCTTACTATTCTACCCATGGTTTATAGATATACTTGCTTTTTACCTTTCTGTATTTCAAGTATTTGATTATCTCTTCCCTTATATCGGGATAGATCGTCCTCCCCTCAAGGTCTGAAACACCGAAGAGCTCGAAGCCGACAACCCTGCTGTCCCTGCCCACTGCGATATCATCTGTTTCGTCTATATCGAGAAGAAACGTGGGCTGGATTATATGTATTCCATCTCTCGACCAGGTCTCGACGACGAAAAGGAAATCGCGTACCACGACCTCGATGTTCAGCTCTTCTTTCAGCTCCCTCTTCAGGGCTGTCTTCGCACTCTCACCGACCCTCACTCCTCCACCCGGAAGGAGCCAGTAGGACTTTCCGTTCTTCGAGTGCTCTACCAAAAGAACGGCCGAGCCTACAATCCCGAGTCCTGCCGTCCTTACCCTTATCCCTTCCACCGTATCGTCGATCCCTACACAATAATGCATGAGTGTTGTTCAAAAATCAAGCATTTCGCGAGAAGCCCCGGATAGAGAAAAGTTAATCCGCCATCGTGTTTTGAGGCCCCGATACCGCGAGTGCCATCGTTCCAGGCCCCAAAAGCATATAAAGGTCGAACGCCGCACGGCCCTTACCATATTTTTCGTCTTTATAGGTTGTTTTACTGATCGATTTTTTTTATATTTCCGGTGGCAGATAACAACTTTAAATGGTCGGAGACTGAAGTGATCAACTGCATACAGCAGGTCGGCCTTGGTGTTTCGGATATTCAGGGCTCATTCAGGTGGATCAGAAAGACATTTGGTATGGATATCCCGATTTTTGACGATGAGGGAGAGCCCGTCCACATGACGAGGTACACGGGAGGGAAACTCCAGAGCCGCCGTGCCATACTCGCAGCGAGCCTCTCCGGAGGCAGCGGGTTCGAGATATGGCAGTATACCAGCCGGGAACCAAAGGGACCGGATTTTACCGTCAAACTGGGCGATCTCGGTATCTTTGCGGCAAAGATAAAAGCATTCAATGTGGGGCGCGCATACGAGACCTTTAAAAAGAGGCAGATCGAGCTGCTCGGCGGCATCTACCGTGATCCTGCCGGAAAAGAATACTTTGCCACGAGAGACCCCTACGGTAACATCTATCAGGTCACCGGAGGGGAACAGTGGTTTTCAAAGAGACCTGGTGCCACGGGAGGTGTGGCCGGCTGTGTTCTCGGGGTATCCGACATAGACCACTCTCTCGGGCTCTACAAAGGAATACTTGGGTACGACAGGGTGGTGTACGATGAAACCGGTGTCTTCGATAGTTTAGAGTCCCTGCCCGGCGGCAAGGAGAAGCTGAGGAGGGTCCTCCTTGAACCGAGTCGAGAGCCTGGGGGGATCTTCTCGCGGCTGGTCGGTCCTTCTCAGATAGAGCTCGTTCAGGCGCTGACAAGATCCGGACGGAAGATCTTCGAAAACCGCTACTGGGGAGACCTGGGATTCATACACATCTGCTTCGATGTGTATGACATGAAACGCCTCAAGGAGGAGTGTGAAAAGGGAGGATTTACCATCACCGCAGACAGCGGAGATGCCTTTGATATGGGGGAGGCATCGGGCCACTTCACATACATCGAGGACCCCGACGGCACACTCATCGAGTTTGTCGAAACCTATAAGATACCCCTTTTGAAACGTCTGGGCTGGTACCTTGACCTCAAAAAACGTGATCCTGAAAAACCACTCCCAGACTGGATGCTCAGGCTCCTCGCTCTCGGCAGGGTGAAGGATTAGTGCGTTTATTTCACAAATTGGATAAAGCAGCGTATGAAGTTATGCAAATAAACATAATTTGCGGTGAGAAAACCGCAAGTCCATATTTCAAACTATGTACTGTGATCTGTGAGAAATGGGGTTCGGCTATACCTCGTACTTTCTTACCCTCTGGGCGAGCAGAATAAGGTTCCGCATATCCTCGACACTGTCGACCTTCAGCCAGTTGTTAATAAAATCTTTGTGCTGCAGGATCTGCGCGATCGCCATCAGAACCTGTAGGTGGAAATTCCTCTCGTCTCTCGTGCCTGCCAGGGCAAAGACTATATGAACGGGGGGCATATGCTCCCCGAAGTCGATTCCCGACTTCGAGCGCACGAGTATGATATCGAACTTTTTTTCTCCCTCTATCACGATATGCGGTATAGCCAATCCAGTATGAACAGCGGTTGTGGAATCTCTCTCCCTCTGCTCGAGAAGTTCGCGGATAACAGCGGCGGACATGTGGAACCTCTCCCCGAATGATTCGGAAAGGATTCGAAAGAGCTCGCCGAGATCAATCTTGCGATCGATGTCGATAATCTCTGCCTCCTTTATTATCTTGTCAAACCTGTCCTCTACTATCTCGTCCCTCTGCCGGAGGATCTCCCTGAGCTCGTCCGTCAGTTTGCTGGACCTGATTTCTCTCGACGTGACTCTCTCTACAATATGAATGAGCGCGGACTGCCTCAGGTTTCTCGACTTCGAGTAAACGAGGTACCATAGAAGAGACACAATGAAAAAGCAGGCGGTGATGAGAAGCGGGAGTATACCCATCTCCACAATCAGCAAAAGATAGATCGCGATCCCGATAATCTGCAGATACGGATAGAATGGAGTTTTGAATGTCGGTTTATAGGAGACAATCTTGCTCTCCCTCATAAGGATCACCGATATATTGACGAAAGAAAAAAGCAGAAGCATCATCGTGGAGGCGATCTTGACGAGGCTCTCGAGGTCGAGCAGGGTTATAACCAATATCATGAAAACAGAGGTGATCAGGATAGAAACGACAGGTGTTTGCGTCTTTATGTTTACCCTTCCAAAGATAGGAGGAAGCAGATGGTCCTTTGACATTGCGAGCGGGCTCCGGGATGCAGACAGCAATCCGGCGTTTGCGGTTGTGATGAACGCGAGCATTCCGGCAATCGAAAGCACAATAAACCCCGGTTTCCCGAGGTATTTCGAAGCACCGCTTGAAAGCGGAGCGAGTGTATTCTGGAACTCGGACGCCCCTAAAAGCCCGACAGTGACGAATACGGTAAGTGCGTAGACCAGCGTCACTACGCCGAAAGAGGAAAACATTCCCCTCGGTATTGTTACAGCCGGATTTTTGATCTCCTCTGCTATCGATGCGACTTTGGTAAGCCCCCCGAAAGATATGAAGATCATGCCCGTAACCGTATAGATCGGTTTCCAGCCGTACGGTTTGAACGGAACGTAGTTCATGATGTTGATGTTGTTCAGGCCTGAAAAAATATAGAACAACAGGATGCCTAGGAGGCTGAGGACGAGCATGTCCTGAATAAACCCGCTCTCTTTTACGCTCAGGATGTTGAGAACTGTGAAGATTACCGCGAAACCGAGCGCGATAACGGTCCCCATATACGGTGAATAGGCGGGAACAAACGGCTCGAGGAATATACCGATGCCCACAAGAGCGAACGCGCTCTTCAAGCTCAGCGAAAACCAGGATGCGAGCCCGGCAAACGTCCCGAACAGGGGCCCCAGGCTGCGGTGAGTGAAAAAGTATACACCTCCCGACTTAGGCATGGCCGTGGCAAGCTCCGCCTTTGAAAACATCGCCGGGATGATAATAATCGCCGCCAGAATATATGAGAGAATAATCGAGGGACCGCTCTTGAGGTATACTATCGCGGGGAGCACGAAGAGACCTGAACTGATCATGGCCCCGCTGGAGATGCTGAACACCTCGAGGGTACCGAGACCTCTCTTCAGGGTAACAGAACGTTTATCCGTAGCCATATAGAGATAAAATAGGGCCAACAACTGGTATGAGGAAAGTGGTATTTCAGGAACCGAGAGCTTTTTTCAGCCTCTTCACGCCATCGACGATATTCTCCATGGACGTCGCAAACGAGATTCTTATATAGCTGTCCGTGCCGAATGCCTTACCCGGCACGACAGATATTCTTCCCTGCTCGAGGAGGTAGTCGGCGAGATCGATTGAATCGGATATCTTCCTTCCGCCTATGGTCTGCGACAGAAGCCCGCTGATGTTCGGAAAGACATAGAACGCTCCCTGTGGAGTCGAACAGGTGATTCCCCTTATACCGTTGAGCTCCTTTACGATATAGTCCCGCCTCCTTCTGAACTCTTTGACCCAGTCCACAATGAATCCGGTATCGCCTGAGAGCGCTTCGAGACTCGCATACTGGGAGATCGAGGTTGGGTTGCCTGTGGTGTGACCCTGCAGGCGGTTCACCGCCTCGATGATCTGTTTCGGGCCTGCTGCGTACCCTATCCTCCAGCCTGTCATGGAGAAAGCCTTTGAGACGCCGTTTACCACCACGGTCTTTTCCTTCAGCTTCTGGGAGTAGCTTGCTATGCTCACGTGTATGTTGCCGTCATAGATGATCTTTTCATAGATCTCGTCAGAGACGATCACTAGATCCTCGTTTTCGAGCCGTTCGGCGAGCCCGAAGAGCTCCTCTCTGCTGTAAACGGCACCTGTGGGATTGTTCGGAGAGTTCAGAAAAATCGCCCGGGTGCACTTTGAAACGGCCCTGTCCAGGTCCTTCGGGGTTATCTTGAAGCCTGTATCTTCGGTCGTCGGAATAAAAACCGGTCTGCCTCCCAATATGCGCACCATCTCGGAATAGCTTACCCAGTACGGAGCCGGGACCACAACCTCGTCCCCGGGGTCCACAATGACGGAGAGAACGTTGAACACGGAGTGCTTTGCTCCGGAGTTGATCGAGATGTTCGCCGGGTCGTACTCCAGGCCGTTCTCCCGTAGGAGCTTTTCGGCCACAGCTCTCTTCAGCTCAGGGATTCCGCTCGCAGGCGTGTAGTATGTGAGGTTTTCATCGATCGCCCTTTTCCCGGACTCCTTGATGTGCTGCGGAGTGTTGAAATCAGGCTCCCCCGCGGCAAAGCTTATGACGTCAATCCCCTGGGCCTTCATTGTTTTGGCCTTTGCGTTCATTGCAAGGGTAAGCGATACCTCGATATTGCTTCTCTCTGCAAGTTTCATCCCTGTCACCTCTCTTCTGTTTCACTTGTTACTAATACCCTGACCACAATAAATCAAGAACAAAATTACGGACCCGTTTTCCGTGCCTTATAAAAATACTGACCGCCGAGCGGAAGCCAAAAGAGACATTTTTCCAGACGCCGCAGGCCACGGAGAAACCCCGGAAAAAAGAGGCAGTATCCACGCATTCCCATTTCAAGGCCGGAACCGCTCATCAGGACCGAAACCTCCTTCGGCCTCAGAAGTACCGCGCCCTTGTCGAACGGGCAGGTGCTCACCACCCTTCTCGTGACTGGATTGAATGGGTTGTGCTCGAAGACAAAAAGGCTCCCTCCGCCTGAAAGCAGCCCGGCCAGACTGTCTGCAAGCCGTTTTCTTTCCGCCGGCGGAACATGGTGAAGGACGTTTGCTAGGAGCACGAGATCGAACTCCATGGAAACCCGACCCTCTCCGATGACGAAGAACTCCGCATCCGGGTTTTGTTTCCTTGCAGCCTCGATGCTTTTTTTGGAGACGTCGCACCCGTAAATGCTCGAGTGTGGAAAAAGCGCCCTGATCTGCCCGATATTTCTTCCGATCCCGCAGCCGTACTCCAGGATCCTCCCGGGCTCTTCATCCGTCAGCCTTCTCACAATCTCGATCTTATACCGGGAGAAGTAACCCTCCTCCTTATCAAAGAACCCGACTCCCTCTTTCATGAGCCTGTTATAACTTTCCGAGTAATCGTCGAAATCCACACCGTTTACCACTGTCAATTCTCTCTCTTATCACAGAATATACTTCCGCTTATACTCATCTCCTACGCGCAGGATACCGATCGCTCTGTTTTCCTGCAAGTCGGCCGAAGCAGCATAAGGCTCAGGAACGGAGCATGCTCAAAAAGTAACGAAAGGCAAACGGCCTTTTCATGATAGCTGTATATTCTCTTACGTCGTTACCGATCTTCAGCGGCTCTACCAACGGAAGGCTGCTTCCGGCTATCTCCTGAATAGTATAACAATGGTATATCTATTGTAAATAATATATTGGCGCATAGCCACTATAAAACTGTTATTTCACATGATCTGCAGGGTGTATCAGAAATATTTTCGCGTACACGTTAGTATACGTCAGGAACTGATTCCGAGATTACCTGTCTTTCTACCCTTCGGGCAGTTTCTACCCTTCGGGTAGAGGAGAGAGTGAAACCCGCTCTATCAAACTTTTATCCCATTTTGATGAAGATAATATATTTATCGAGAATCGTATCTCTGTTATAATAAAGCTACATATGAAGAGAAAGATCTCCCTCTTCTCTCTCGTTTTCTTTCCAGGAACGGCTCTCTATGACAGAGCCTGGAAGGATGGGACCATACGAGATGAAAAAAAAGAGGTGTATGAGAGATCACTTTCCACCTCGAGCTATTTTCGATATACCGTACGAGCCCTCAGGTGGCTGACGAAAAAAAAGATTCTTAAAAGCGAGGGCCGGGCTGCCGGGATATTTATCGACCTGATTCTGGCAGACAGGACGACAAAGAACTTGAAAAGCGGACTGTTTTCATTACTGATCAGAACATTTTCGAAGACGAGGTCATTGCTCCGCATGAGGGGAACGGTACGCCCGTTTCGATGGGGGGCTTGACCCAGCAGGAACAGGGAACCTAATTTCAGTGGCGAGGAGAACTGCCGTATGCCGCGGGTATCAGTAGTGCTGCCTGTCTACAACTGCGAGAGATATCTCAGAGAAGCGCTGGAGAGCGTGTTAAATCAGAGCTTCAGGGATTTCGAAACAGTAGTCGTAGATGACGGGTCCAATGACGGGTCTGGGTCGATTATCAAGGAATACATCAGCTTGGCCGGCTTCACGATCGTTACCCACAAGGAGAATATGGGGATATGCCGGACTGATACAGTACGTGGACAAAAAGGGGGGAAAGAAAAAAGACGACTGGTGGCTGAAGAAGATCCGGGAGGTGGAAGACGATCCGGGTATAATCCGTGACACCCTTCTGGAACAGAACATCATCCCTCACCCGACAGTGATGTTCAGAAAGAGGATAACAGAAACCACAGGACTGTACGATCCCGATGCGTTCCCCACGGAGGATTACGATTACTGGCTCCGCATCTCGGAACAGCACAATATAGGGTTAATCCATGATGTTCTCTGCCTCTACCGCAGGCACAGGAAGCAGCTGACGAGAACAGAGAAGATGCAGCGGATACGTGAAAAGACCGTTGAAGCAGTGCAAAGGGCCAGAAAAAGACGGGGGATAGAAGGATAGCAGGATAAGAACATACAAAGGAGAAGAGCGGCCCCGGTCGGGGGGAAAGCCTTGACTTTTAACCTTTTTCAAATAAGACTGTACTGGTACTGGTTTTACATCTGTCAAAATATGAGGAGGATCTATATGAGTACTCTTGGATTGATAGTCGGAAACCGCGGCTTTTTTCCTTCGCACCTCTGCGAAAGCGGGAGACGCACGATTCTAAAGGTGCTGAAGGAGGAAGGGTTTGATGTAGTAGCACTTTCGAAAGAGGAAACCCCCAACGGTTCCGTAGAGACCTATCAGGACGCCAAACGATGCGCCGATCTTTTCAAGAAAAACAGAGAAAAGCTCGACGGCATTCTCGTCGCATTACCCAACTTCGGAGACGAGCGAGGGGTTGCGGACACTATCCGGCTCGCAGGACTCGATATACCCGTCCTGATTCAGGCCTTTCCCGACGACCCTAAAAAAATGGACATCAAGAACAGGCGGGACGGTTTCTGCGGAAAGATGTCGGTGTGCAACAACCTCACGCAGTATGGAATACTGTTCAGCCTCACCTCGCTGCATACGGTGGATCCGGAAAGCGAAATCTTCAGGAAAGACCTTCAGAAATTCGGCGCGGTCTGCCGGATAGTAAAAGGCATGAGAAAAGCCCGCTTCGGCCAGGTGGGGGCGAGGCCTGCGGCATTCATTACCGTACGCTACTCGGAAAAGCTCCTCGAGGAAGCCGGGATCTCGGTCGAGTCTATCGATCTCTCGGAAGTCTTCGGTCAGGCGTGGAAGCTCAAGGACGCGGACCAGGACGTTACCAATAAAATGAAAGCGGTAAAGGATTATATCAAGACCGGCACGGTTCCTTCTCAGTCTCTCCTGAAGATGGCAAAGTTCGCGGTGGTTCTCGATCGATTTATCGAAGAGCACGAGCTTGTCGGAACCGCGGTCCAATGCTGGACTTCCATGGAAGAGTACTTCGGAGTCGTCCCGTGTACCGTGATGAGCATGCTGAGCAACAACCTCGTCCCGAGCGCCTGCGAGACCGATATAACCGGTCTGATCGGCATGTACGCCATGGTACTCGCCTCCGGGAAGCCGAGCGCGCTGCTGGACTGGAACAATAACTATGGAGATGACCCGGACAAGGCTGTGGTGTTTCACTGCAGCAACCTGCCGCAAGACATCTTCGGCGGAGAGGCGGTAATGGACTATCAGGAGATCATCGCCGGAAGCGTCGGAAAAGAGAATACGTATGGAACGGTTTCCGGCAATATCAAACCGAGGCCTGTGACTTTCTGCCGAGTTTCGACGGATGACTCGTTCGGAACGATACAGTGCTACGTCGGGCATGGAGAAATTACGAAAGACTCTGTAGAGACGTTCGGCGGTTACGGAGTGATCCGTGTCTCTGATTTCCAGGGCCTCCTCCGCTTTATATGCGAGAACGGCTTCGAGCATCACGTGGCGCTGAACCCTTCCCAATCTGCGGACGCGGTAGAGGAAGCTTTCAGCGATTATCTCGGGTGGGATGTGTACCACCACGGCGGATAGAAAACCACGTATGATCGAACCGGCCCTTTCGGGAGACGGCGGAAAACGACAGTACGGATATATATCGATAACCGCAAGCCGTTCTACCTACTGCGATTCAGAGCTGCGGGAAACAAAGCAAAACAGGAGAGCCTTACCGCATATTTTCTATGCCGCAGAAAAACAGCCGTAAGCTGACGTTGAATCCCCGTTTCTCATGACCAACAGCAAACTGTAAGTAACGGGGCTTTTGGCGCTTTTCTCTCCATACACTTATCTAAAATACCACAAAGCCGTTAATCAACTACGAGAAAACCGCACTCATCCCCGTTTCTCATGACCAACAGTAAACTGTAAGTAACGGGGCTTTAATCCCCATTGTTTATGTGCAACCGTAATAGGAAGTAATGTGGGCTTTAAAAGCTTTGTTAACCGTAAACATTATTTTTTACAGCTGCCAAGTCATCATTTAAACCCACTGCTATGCAATCTGATTGCATAGCAATCTTTGAGAAAACCGCATTAAAAGCCGGCAAGTACCTCTCTCGCCTCGGCAAGATCGTCGGCCGTGCTCTTCTTCATCTGCGGGAGCGATTCGAACTTTTCAATCGTCCACTCGAGGAGCTTTTTTGCCTCCTCTCTGTCAGAAACAGGGTCAAGCTCTACAACCCCTTCATAGTAAAAGTTCTTTTCAAGAGGATGCTTTGCGGATTCATATTGGGAACGCTTGCGCTTATGTTCTCTCGTTCTTTTATCGGAGATCCAGTTTCTCTTATAGAGGTGCTTGGCAAGCTCAGTATAGAAATCGTAATCTATCTCCTTCTCGATCCCCATTTTATACTGTGCCTCCAGAAGGTGTACCGCCTTCCTCCCGAGAGAGACCGAGTAGTCGGCGTTTCCGAAAGATATGGGAAAGCCAGGGACCTGCTCATAAAGCTGCCCCAGCACATAGTACGACTGACTATGATTGGGCTCCTGAGCGACCGCACTTTTCAAAAGGTCCCTCATCGGACCTGCTTTGAACAATGAATCGAGGATCCCTTTCGTCTGTGCCCATCGCCCTATGTTCGCGGACTTCCAGTAGTAGCCGAGGTGGTTGTTCTGATCGTGCCGTATGGCATCGTCCGCATACTGCTGTCCTTTTTCAAAAAGAGCCAGGAGCTCGGCCGCAGCCGCACCCTCCCCCTCTTTTTTGTCCCCTATGTTCAGAACCGCCCTCGAAAGCCTCCATAAGATGGCAGCCTTATCTCTGCCCATCTTCACTTCATTCAACGACTGGAGGAGAAAAGCCTCCGCCTCTTCGTGCAGCTCACTCTCGTGCAGCCGGTCCGCTTTTTCAGCTATCCTGTCTATAGAAGCAAAAGCTACAGCGGATGAGAGAACAAAGAACACAAACGATACAGCTATAAGTCTCTTGTCCATGCCCCCTCCCTTTATCAAAGTCATCCTACTTCGGGCTGGCATTGCTGTCAAGCCCAAACAGGACCCTCGTATCGGCAGTTAGCTCGGAAATCTCCTGTCTTGACAAATGACCGCCCGAAAACTATTCTTTTAGTAGAGTTTCTTATTGGTTGCTGCTCCATTACTATTTCGTCGAGGACAAAAAACATGCAGAGCAACATACGAAATGCACTCATCATGGGAGCGGCGGGCCGCGACTTCCACAATTTCAATGTGTGCTTCAGAAAGCGGAAGGACATCAGGATTATAGCGTTTACCGCGGCCCAGATCCCCGATATAGAGGGAAGAAGGTATCCTCCGGATCTCGCCGGCCCGCTCTATCCGGAAGGCATCCCGATACACCCCGAATCCGAGCTGGAGCGGCTGGTAGAAAAGTTCAAGATACATGACGTATACTTTTCATACAGCGACGTCTCATCAGGGTACGTTCTCAGGAAGGTCGCCGAGGTGATGAAAGCACAGGGCAACTTCATACTGCTCGGGCCCGGCGAAACGATGCTCAAAAGCAGGCTTCCGGTAATCTCGGTATGCGCAGTGCGTACCGGATGCGGGAAAAGTCAGACTACACGAAGGATTTCCGATATTCTCAAAGCCGAGGGATACCGCACTGCGATCGTGAGGCACCCGATGCCGTACGGCGATCTCAGCGAGCAGAGGGTGCAGGTGTTCCGAACGATCTCAGATCTCAAGCGATACAACTGCACAATCGAGGAGATGGAGGAGTACGAGCCGCATTTGAAGAAAGGTATGGAAGTATATGCCGGGGTCGACTATGAAGAGATCCTCCGCGAGGCGGAGAAGAGGGCTCAGATCATCGTCTGGGACGGCGGAAACAACGACCTCCCCTTCTTCAGACCAGACCTCGAGATTGTAGTGGCCGATCCCCACCGTGCGGGCCATGAGATCGAATACTACCCCGGCGCGGTCAATTTTATGCGCGCCGATGTCATAGTGATAAACAAGATCGATACCTCCGACCCCAGCAACATCGCTGTCGTGAGAGAGAATATATGGAAATACAACCCCCGGGCAACAGTTGTGGATGCAGCCTCCCCCATCATCGTAGAAGGCGGGGATGCCGTCAGGGGTAAGAGGGTGCTAGTGATCGAGGACGGACCGACTCTCACCCACGGCGATATGAAGTACGGGGCCGGGGTCGTCGCTGCCCGTAAGTTCGGGGCCGCCGAGCTCGTCGACCCGCACGCATACGCGGTCGGAACGATCAAAGATACCTTCAGCAGATACCCCGATATGGGCCCCATCCTTCCGGCTATGGGCTACGGCCCGGGGCAGATAAAGGACCTCCAGAGGACGATAGCCAACACCGAATGCGATCTGGTGATAATCGCGACTCCTGTCGATCTCGGAAGCATCATAGAGATAAAAAGGCCGTCCGTACGGGTAAGCTACGAGCTCCAGGAGCTGGGAACTCCTTCGCTCCAGGATATTCTGAAAGAGTGGCTCAAGAAAAAGGAGTAGGAATGCCGATACGCGCAAAGGACCTCATTTCGATAGAGTTCTTACGCAGCGAGGAGATCGAACAGTTATTCCGTCTCGCTGCCGAAATCAAGGCAAAAAGCGAGCGTTACCATGACGCGCTTGACAGGAAGGTACTCGCCCTGCTGTTCGAAAAACCCTCGCTGAGGACGAGATTCACCTTCGAAACCGGGATATACGAGCTCGGGGGCAAGGGCATCTATTTCGGCCCGGATGAAGTCGGGCTCGGGAAGAGGGAATCGATTCACGACGTCGCCAGGAACATCGAACGCTGGGCCCACGGCGTCGTTATCAGAACGTTCTCTCACCGGAACATCACCGAATTCGCGGGGGCGTGCCGGATCCCGGTAATAAACGGGCTCGACGACCTGTACCACCCCTGCCAGGCCCTCACGGATCTCTTCACACTGATGGAGCACAAAGAGAGGATCGAGGGGCTTACCCTCGCCTGGGTCGGCGACGGGAACAATGTCGCCCACTCACTCATGTGGGCCTCTGCAAAGACAGGCGTCAATCTCAACCTAGGGGTGCCCGAAGGGTACGACCCGGACCCAGAAATAACAAAAAATGCGCTCGCTGCCGCATCGGCCAGAGGCACTTCAATAACAATAACCCACAGTCCCGGCCGGGCTGTTCAGGGGGCGGATGCCGTATACACGGACGTGTGGACATCGATGGGCCGTGAATCGGAGACTGAAAAGCGCCGTAAGGTTTTCAAACCGTTCCAGGTAAACGAGGGCCTCATGCGCAGGGCGAAACCTGATGCGCTGTTCATGCACTGCCTCCCTGCGCACCGCGGGGAGGAGGTCACGGACGAGGTGATCGACTCCCCCTGCTCTATCGTTTTCGACCAGGCGGAAAACCGTCTCCACCTTCAGAAGGCCCTTCTACTTCTTCTAATGGGAAAGGACAAAGACGATGTCTCGGAATGAACGTTTTTCATCGGCGGAGTGCATCGAGCTCGAACAAAACTACGGCGCAAAGAACTACCTTCCTCTCGACGTTGTACTCGAACGCGGGGAGGGAATCTGGGTCTGGGACGTCGAGGGGAACCGGTACATGGACATGCTCAGCGCCTACTCGGCCCTCAACCAGGGGCACTGTCATCCGAAGATCGTAGAAGCCCTGAAAGAGCAGTCGGGCAGGCTCGCGCTCGTGTCCCGCGCTTTCCGTCACGACAGGCTCGGTCCCTATTACGAACAGATATGCAGTATCCTGGGATACGACATGGTCCTCCCCATGAACAGCGGGGCCGAGGCGATAGAGACTGCGATCAAGGCCGTACGAAAGTGGGGATATACGAAACGCGGGATACCTGAGGACCGCGCGGAGATTATCGTATGCCGTAACAACTTCCATGGGCGGACCGTGACGATCATCGGCTTCAGCACGGAGCCTCAGTACAGACAGGGGTTCGGCCCGTTCACTCCCGGTTTCAGGGTTATCCCGTACGGCGATACCGCGGCTCTCGAGAAGGCAATTACTCCCAACACGGCCGGCTTCCTCGTGGAGCCGATCCAGGGTGAGGGAGGCATCATCATTCCTCCTCCCGGCTACCTGACGGAGGCAAAACGGATATGTGAAATGCACGGCGCAGCCCTCATTGCCGACGAGATCCAGACCGGACTGGGGAGGACCGGACGTATGCTCGCCCAGGAGCACGATGGAATCAGGGCCGACGTCACTGTCGTCGGCAAGGCGCTCTCAGGAGGGGTGTATCCTGTATCTGCGGTCCTGGCGGAGCGCGAGATCCTCGAGGTTTTCTCTCCGGGAGACCACGGAAGCACCTTCGGAGGAAACCCCCTCGCGTGTGCGGTGGCAAATGCCGCGCTGAAGGTGCTCGTTGAGGAACGCATGCCGGAAAACGCCGAGTCTATGGGAGGCTACTTCCTGAAAAAGCTCTCAGAAATGAGGAGCCCTCACATAAAGGACATCCGTGGCAAGGGGCTTCTCATCGGGGTTGAGCTATATCCCGAAGCTGGAGGTGCGAGGAAGTTCTGCGAGAAGCTGATGAAGAAGGGACTACTCTGCAAGGAAACACATGAACACGTCATCCGGTTCGCGCCCCCGCTCATCATAGATAAGGAGGAGATAGACTGGGCGGTCGAGAGGATCGGCAGCGTCCTGGAAGACGGCTGACATCCTCCTTACAAGTAAGAAGCAGCGGCCACAAAAGATATGTGCGAGATCCATATAAGAGTAATCTATGACACAATACGGATTTTATGTAAAAAATTATCCTTCAAACAAGCGAGAAACTCTCTCCGATGACATCCTGCTTTTCTATAAAACGGTAATACCATACATATTGTCGTAATGCAGTAAGACAATATACAACCAAAAAACTACAGCTTTGTCGATCTATTTCAAATAATATCGGTTATTGTTGACACATTTTCTCTATTATGCTTTAATATGTCTTAATACATTTTTCGTTGTTTTCGGTGATTAAAGCGTCGTAAGTAGCGGATATCTCGCTATATCGTGATGCTAGGGACTGTTGTTCCATAATATAAAAAAGGAGGTATGTAACATCATGAAAAAATCTTTGCTTTTCATTATAGTAATCTCTCTTCTTTTTTCTTCGTCTTTTCTGATTGCCGGTACCAAGGAATCGAAGATGAAAGAGGAAGAGGTTGGGGTTGCTGAGGAAGCGGCTCCACTGGCAGAGAACATCGTGGTGATCAACGGGATGCCGGTCATAATACCGGACCCCGGTCTGGCCATGGACTGGTATGACACACAGGCAATCTATAACCTCTACAGCCCGTTGATCTATCCGACCCCTGACGGCAAGCTTGCCCCTCACATCGCCGAGAAATGGGAACCTGTCGGGGGCAAGCTGGACCACTGGAGATTTTATCTCAGACGTGACATCAAGTTTCATGACGGCAGCAAGCTCACTGCAGAGGATGTCGTATTCTCGATGGAGCGATTGATAGCCATGGGCAAGGGATATTCCGGGATAATGGGAAAGGTTACTGCAAAGTCAATAGACGACTATACTGTCGATTTCATGCTGAAAAAGCCCAATGCAGTATTTCCGTCCACTCTCACACTGTTCTGGCTCCTGAATAAGGACCTTGTACTGAGCAACAAAACCGCAGGTGAGTACGGCGAGTTTGGTGATTACGGGCAGGAGTGGCTGAATGATCATGATGCGGGGTGCGGCCCCTACATGATGGTGAGTCACAGCCCCGGCGAACGTATGGAAGCTGCTAGATTTAAAGACTACTTCCTGGGCTGGGAGCAACCGGAGCCGACTAAAGCTCCTATAGAGAACCTCATCTTTATCATGAACTATGAAACATCAACCCTGATGATGCTGCTCAAGAGCCAGCAGCTTGATCTCGAGGCAAACGGCGGCTTCAGCAGAAAGACGCTCAAGGAGATAGAGGATAATCCCGGCATCCGCCTGAACCAGGCCTGGCCTCAGATCTGGACAGTGTGGATAAACACAACACAGCCGCCTACAGACGACGTGCATTTCAGGAGAGCGCTTCTGTATGCATTCGATTACGGCGGTATAATGGAGCAGTACGCCCCGTTTGGCGCAAAAGAAGCTGGAATCATAGCAACGACGATGCCCGGGTTCCTCACTATACCTCCACAGCCGAGACAGCAGAACCTGGACAAGGCACGTGAAGAGCTCGCCATGTCAAAGTATGATCCGGAAGACGTTACGGTCGTTTATCACTACTGTGCGGGGCTCGAAGCAGAAGAGGAGATCGGACTGCAGCTTCAGGCGGACCTCGCTAAATTGGGAATAGAGCTCGAGATTGCAGGGCCCCCGTGGCCACAGTATTCGGAAGAGTGCGCAAAGCCCGAAACGACTCCCAACCTCACGATCTTCCTTTTCCCGTTGGTCTATCCATCACCTGATTCCTTCATGTTCTTCATGTACCATCCTGATAATATCGGCGGAATCTACTCGGCTCACTGGTACGAGAGTGCAGAATTCGGACGGCTCATAGACAAGGCCCGGGAAACCCTGAATTCTGAGACGAGACTCGGGATATACAAGCAACTCCAGGAAAAAATTGCATCCGAAGCTCTCGCGCTCTATGCATATGAGATCCCTGCACAGTTCACGAGCCAGGATTACCTTATCGGACCTAAAGAGATATTTCCCATCGTAGGGCCGACCGTCAATATGTACAACTGGCGGATAGACCTGACAAAAAAGAGGTAAGCCGTAGGGCAGAACACGGACAGGGTTTTGTATGGGGAGGGTGGGTAAAAAGCTCGCTCACCTTCCCTCTCTTTATCAGGGGGTAGTGACGGATCATGCTGAAATATATAGGGCTGCGGCTTTTACACTCTCTTTTTGTCCTGTTCGGCCTCTCTCTTTTAATTTTCTTCATCGCCCGAATCATGCCGGGCGATCCGGCCCGTGTCGCACTCGGTCCTCTTGCAACAGAGGAGCAGGTGCAGAAACTCAGGGAGGAAATGCACCTCAATAAGCCCTTCCCTTTACAATACTATTTCTGGCTCAGATCCGTGAGCCACGGTGATCTCGGGCGGTCTCTGTATACCAAAAGGCCGATCGTCAGGGACCTGAACGAATACCTTCCCGCAACCTTGGAGCTCTGTCTTTTTTCTTTCCTAATATCCCTCATCCTCGGACAGGCAACGGGGGTGCTGGCAGGCTATTTCAGGAATTCCTGGTTCGACGGCTTTTCCCGGCTGGTTGCATACATCGGCGTTGCCACTCCTGCGTTTGCTGTAGCGATCTTCCTTCTTTTGATATTCAGTCACATTCTCGGATTCATACCCGCAGTGGGGAGGATCAGCATCGTAATGAAGCCGCCCCCCAAGGTAACCGGTTTTCTTATCTTCGACAGCCTCATCGCCGGGCAGTTCAAGGTTGCGTGGAATGGGTTCAAGCATATCATACTTCCTGCTCTAAGTCTTGCTGTCGCGCATATAGCCCAGGAAGGAAGGGTTACCCGCTCATCCATCGTTGATAATATGCAGAAGGATTATATTGCGGCGCACATCGTGCACGGGATACCAACTCGTTCCGTCATCTTCAAATATCTTTTAAAACCATCACTCATACCGACTGTATCGATAATGGGCCTCGATTTCGCCTTTATCATCGCCAATGCCTTTCTTGTCGAGCTGGTATTCATGTGGCCGGGATTTGCCAGATATGCCGTTACCGTGATGCTGAACAAGGACCTCAACGCCATCGTTGCGGTTGTTCTTATTATGGGAGTTGCTTTTGCGATTGTGAACCTGATAGTTGATATTGTGGTTTCCTTTCTCGATCCCAGAATACGACTTCAAAGGAGAGGAGGATAGGCCTTGTCAAAAAAGGATAGCTCTAATACCGTGATCTATACTAAAAAGATCAATATTTCCAAAGGATGGTACAAATTCTCTCGAAACCTTCTCTCTGTACTGGGTTTGACCACTCTCATTATCATCATTCTTGCTGCAGTGTTTGCGCCGTACATTACGCCGTACCCCAAGCATGCAGGTCCGTACACAAACTTCCGCGAATCGAGCCAGCCTCCGAGCTTGAAGCATCCTTTCGGGACCGACACCATCGGCAGGGACGTGTTCAGCCGGGTCATCTTCGGATACCGCTTCTCCCTGCTCCTCGCGGTCGTCGTTATAAGCCTCAGCGTACCCCCCGGTATTCTACTGGGCCTCATAGCCGGCTATACACGGAAAAGATGGCTCGAGATCGGGATAATGAGGGTCACCGATGTCTTCCTTGCAGTCCCTCCTCTCGTTCTGGCGCTGGCAATCACTGCGATGCTGAGTCCGAAACTGCTCAACCAGATGATGGCCATATCCCTGATGTGGTGGCCCTGGTACTGCAGGCTGGTGTACTCGGTTACATCCTCACTGCGTCATGAATATTTCGTGCATGATGCAGAGCTGACAGGCGCACCAAAGGGGTTTATCCTGACAAGGGTAATCCTCCCGAACTGCGTCGGGCCTGTCCTTACAAAGATAACCCTTGATATGGGATTTGTGATAATACTGGGAGCGTCTCTCAGTTTTATCGGACTCGGAGTACAGCCGCCGAGGCCGGGCCTTGGAACAATGGTTGCGGACGGCGCAAAGCGCCTGCCCGCCGAGTGGTGGATGACTATATTTCCAGCTCTCGCTATTGTACTGGTGATTCTGTCTTTTAATCTCATAGGCGATGGTCTTCACGATATGTTTGCCGTCGAGGAAATCTGATGCGTACCGAGACGCCCTTATTGGCGATAAAGGACCTGCATGTTCAGTTCAAAATATTCGAGGGCGTGCTGAAGGTACTCAACGGTATTAACCTCACAATCTACGAAGGGGAGAAGGTAGGCCTGGTCGGGGAGACGGGCTGCGGAAAGACCACAACGATCAAATCTGTACTGCGGGTCCTCCCCTCCCCTCCTGCAAAGATCACTGGAGGAGAAATTTTCTATCGGGGAAGAGACGTTCTCAAGATGCGTCCCAGAGAGATACCGGGCCTCAGAAGAGGAGAGATTAGCGCAATATTTCAGGACCCGCTTACATCTCTTAACCCGGTTTTTACGGTAGGCCATCAGCTCGGGGATATCATCAAGCATTCTCTGCGACAGCAGGGCACGGAAGGTGTATCGAAAAAGGAGATACAATCCTGTGCTGCGGCGCTTCTCAAGGAAACCGGTATGCCGGACCCGGAAAGGATCTTGAAGAGCTATCCGGTACAGCTCTCAGGCGGAATGAGACAGAGAGTTTGTATCAGTGAGGCTCTCAGAATCACAGTCAAGCTTCTGCTCGCTGACGAGCCCACGACGAATCTCGACGTTACGATCCAGGACCAGATATTGAGACGGCTGGATGAGCTCGTGGAGAAGCGGCGAACATCGATTCTGCTTATAACCCATTCTCTGGGTGTTGTCCGGAACCTGACGCACCGTGTCTATATTATGTATGCGGGGAACATCGTGGAGACAGCAGGTACAAGAGATCTTTTCGACGACCCCCTGCATCCGTACACGAAAGGATTGCTGAAAACCGTTCCGAAGCTGACGGGAGAGGGTTTGAGTGAGGGAATTCAGGGGAGGATCCCGAACTACCTCGATCCTCCTTCAGGGTGCAGGTTCCACCCCAGGTGTGACAGTGCAATGGAGATCTGTATACAGGAAACACCCCCTTTTTTCAGCCCGGGGAACAATCATGAGGTGGCCTGCTGGCTTTTCAGGAGATGACCTTTATGCCGGAAGAGATACTGCGTGTAGAAGGCCTGATGAAATACTTCTTTACAAAGCTGGGTACAGTCAGGGCGGTCGATAACGTGAGCTTCTCCATACGCCGGGGCGAGACATTCGGTCTCGTCGGAGAGTCAGGCTCGGGGAAGACCACGGTGGCCCACACACTTGTCGGTATCTACAACCCGACTGGAGGAAAAACATTTTTTAAGGACCAGAGCCTGGGAGATGATTTTACTCATCGCTCAAAGACACTGAAAAAGGAGATCCGTATCGTCTTTCAGGATCCCGGATCGTCTCTCAATCCCAGATGGAGCATCAAACAGATTATTGAGCTACCGTTGAGGGTTCACAGTATTCTCCCGAATAAAGACCGGATGGAGAAGATATCAGACCTGTTGAGGATGGTTGAGCTCCCGCCGGAGGAGTATCTGTACAAGTACCCACAGACTATCGGAGGCGGCGAGAAGCAGATGGTGGCGATTGCGAGGGCCCTGGCGACAGACCCCTCTTTCGTTGCGCTGGACGAGCCGACCTCGGCCCTGGACGTTTCCATCCAGGCGAAGATCATCAAACTGCTGATGCGTCTGCAGCAGGGTCTCGATCTTACCTACCTCTTTATCACCCACGATCTGAGCCTGATGAGAAACATGGCAAGCAGGGTCGCAATCATGTATCTTGGGAAGATATCCGAGGTTGCCCCGACGCGAGAGTTCTTTCAGCAACCGCTGCATCCCTATACGAGGATGCTTCTTTCCTCTATTCCGGTTATTTCTGACCAAGAGGAGGGCCTTAAACCAAAACAGATCAGATCAAGGGGAGAGATTCCATCTCCGGTCAATATCCCTCCGGGCTGCAGTTTTCATCTGAGATGTCCCTTGCGCATGGAGATCTGTACCAGGATCGATCCTGTAATGACAGAACAAGAAAAAGGCCATTGGGTGAGATGTCATCTTTTCCCGGAACCTGAGAAACAGCCGTAGAGAGTACGCTTTTTGAACGCAACTAATTGTTTTGCCAGGAGGAAGCAATGTACAGATTGGGGACCGATGTAGGCGGAACTTTTACCGATGGAGTGCTGCTCGATGAGAGCACGGGAAAGATACAGGTGAGTAAGGTTTCCTCCACGCCGAAGAATCCCGCAACAGGAACGATTCAGAGCATGGAGAGGTTCGGTGTTCCTCTCGAAGAGGTCACCTTTCTGGTCCATGGAACTACTGTGATAATAAATGCACTGATAGAGGGCAAAGGTGCCAAAACGGCCCTGATTACGACGAAAGGATTCAGGGATGTTCTCGAGATCGGCCGGAGCAACCGGACGGATATGTATAACGCCCTCTACTCGAGACCGCGATCGCTTATTCCGCGGCATCTCTGTTTTGAGATCAACGAAAGGATACTGGCGGACGGAACAGTATTCGTTCCCCTCGAGATCGATGATCTCGATAATATCGTTGAAAAGATGCGAGAGGAGCTCATCGAATCGGTGGCGATCTGTCTTCTCAACGCATATGCCAATCCGCAGCATGAGGAGGAGATAGGGAGGGTACTGAAGGAGAAGTTTCCGGAGGCGACCATCTCCTTGTCGCATTTGATTACGAGACGTTACTATGAGTATGAGCGGACAAGCACCACAGCGCAGAATGCCTATGTGATGCCTGTGGTACAGGGATACCTCCGGAGTCTGGAGAAGGAAGTAGAGAAGCGGCGTTTCCAAAGTGTGCTGCAGATTATGCAGTCCAACGGCGGGATAATGACATCCGCAGTAGCCCGGGAAATGCCGATTGCCATGGTCGAGTCCGGCCCATCTGCAGGAGCAATCGGCGGGGCCCAGCTTGCGAGTATGATCGGGTATAAAAACGTCATCACCTACGATATGGGGGGCACGACTGCAAAATCGGCTATTATCAGGGAAGGACTGCCTGAGACGACAGAGCAGTACCTCGTTGAAGGGCGCCCGATACTGCTCCCTGTCGTCGACATGCGTGAGATCGGGGCCGGAGGAGGAAGCATTGCGTGGATAGATGAAGCGGGCGCCCTGCACGTCGGCCCGCAGAGCTCCGGAGCAGAGCCCGGTCCGGCCTGCTATATGCGCGGGGGCAGAGAACCGACGGTAACCGATGCAAACCTCGAACTCGCCATCCTCGATCCGGAGTATTTTCTCGGGGGTACAATGGAGATATCACCTGAGCTGGGACAGGAGGCAATCCGGAAGATCGCCGACTATTTCAACATGAGCATCGATGAGGCGGCCCTCGGAATTATAAAGATCGTGAACATCAACATGTCGGGGCTGCTGCAATCGATGACCGTCAAGCGGGGATACGATCCAAGGGAGTTCGCTCTCGTGGCTTTTGGAGGAGCCGGCCCCATCCATGCTGCAGCCATCGCCAAGGAGCTGAAGATACCGACGATAATAGTCCCGCCCTTTCCCGGAGTGTTTTCCGCGTGGGGAATGCTCATGGCCGATATGAGACATGACTTCAACCAGACATATCTGAACCCGATGGAAGATGTAGACCTCGGCACAATCAATGGAATGTACAGAGAGCTGGAGGCACGGGTACTGGAACTCTTCGAGCGCGAGAAGATCGCGGCAGAGAACATCGTTTTGTCCTACGGCATGGATCTCCGGTATTCCGGGCAGGAACATACATTGAGTGTACAGGCCCCTGCCGTGATACAGAAAAAAGGCAGGGTGACGCTCGAAAGAGAGTTTGACGAGCTTCACTTCAAGGTTTACGGGCATAATGCCCCGAGGGAGCCGAAAGAAATCGTCTCCCTCAAGACAACGGGAATCGCAAAGGTTCGAAAGCCGGTACTCGAGCTCATCGGTTCCGGATCCCCCGAACCCTCGGGCGAAGCCAAGCTGGGAGCGAGGAATGTGTACATCGGGGACGGAGCATACGAGGAATTCAGCATATACAGGCGCGACCTGCTGCTGGCGGAGAACATGATCGCCGGCCCTGCGCTCATCGAAGAGGACACGGCCACCACTGTCGTAGAAAAGGGGCAGACATGCTCTGTTGACCGGTACGGCAATCTTATCATTACCGGGGAGTAGTACGGTTTTCTTATCAATTGGATAACATCAGAGTTAGATAATGACCTGGTAGTATTTTATATGAGTTTACGGTGAGAAAACCGTTAAAATACCCATTTATTTATATCTACTGTGATTTGTGAGAAATGGGGATTAGGAGGGAATATGAAGGTAGATCCGATCACACTCGAAGTTATTCGAAACCGGCTGATTGCAGCCAGTCGTGATATTCGGAGGACCATCGAGAGGGCCGCGTACAGCCCGATCCTCTATGAAGTTGTAGATTTCAGCTGCGGAATCCTGGACAGCGAGGCGAATCTCGTTGCAGAGACCCCGGGTCTCCCCATCTTTCTCGCTAATCTGGGATATGCAGTGGAATGCACCTACCAGACCATAGGCAGAGAAAATCTGATGCCCGGGGACGTCATTCTCTGCAACGATCCGTACAACGGAGGAGGTACGCACTGCCCGGACCTGACGGTACTCTGTCCCGCTTTCTACGACGACAATATCCAGGGGTGGGCCGCCTTTCGCGGCCACACCGTGGACATGGGAGGCATCTATCCCGGAGGGTGGTACTCCAACACAACAGAGGTATTTCAGGAAGGATTTCGTCTTCCGCCCGTAAAGCTCATGGTACAGGGAAAACCGAATGAAGATGTGTTGAGACTTATCAGAGCAAACACCAGGGTCCCTGATGCCGTGCTGGGAGATATCAGGGCCATGATCGCAGCGGTTCGAAAGGCAAGCCAGCGATTCTATGAGATCATTGATACCTACGGTTTGGAAGTGACACGTGCCGCCATCAGTGAACTGCTTGATCAGGGAGAGAGGCTCGCACGGGCTGCAGTGGGCCGGATCCCCAACGGGACATATAAGGCTGAGGCCCTGCTCGACGGAGACGGCAACGACGATGCCCCCCTTGACGAAAAGGTCTGGGTGAGGATAGCTATTATAGTTGAAGATGACGAGATAACCATGGATTTCACCGGGACCGATCCGCAGTGTCGCGGTCCGATGAACGTACCAGAACCTTCCACAATATCTTCAGCACGGTACGGCTTCAAGATCATTACCACTCCTGACCTGCCGAGCAACGAGGGTTTCTTCAGGCCGCTGAAGGTTGTAATCCCCGAAAAGAGTTTGCTCAAACCCCGGTTCCCCGCTGCTTGTGCCATGTGGCCCGCCCCCACGACGACGATCCCGGACCTCATACTGAAGGCACTGGCGCCTGCGCTGCCTGATCGAGTGAGAGCCGGACATTTCGGTGACTCCATGGCGAACTTCCTCTACGGGACGGATCCGAGGACAAAACGGTATTACGTATGCGCAGAGGGAGATGCGGGCGGTTACGGCGGAAAACCGTACGAGGATGGAGAGCACGCCTTCTTCTCTATGGATCTTGGCGATACATACAACGTGCCTGTTGAGGTTGCAGAGGTCAGGTATCCCTGGCGGGTAGAACGGTTCGAGCTTCGCCAGGATTCAGGCGGGCCCGGGAAATTCCGCGGAGGTCTCGGCGTGATCAGAGATTACCGTATCATAGGCCATAACACCGGACTTACCGTGACTACTGACAGGGTTAAATATACCCCGCCATGGGGGCTTTTTGGCGGGAAGCCGGGAAAGACGAATATTACTGTTGTGTACAGGAACAACGGAAAACAGGAAAAGTGGCGAAAAATCTCGAACCTTCCCCTGGATGAGAATGAGGTGGTGAGCTTCCAGACAGGCGGAGGGGGAGGATACGGTCCTCCCCTGGAGAGGGACCCCGATCTCGTCCTGCGGGATGTGATCGACGGATATGTCTCCTTTGAAAGTATACGTGAAGATTACGGTGTTGTTATCAACAAAGACGAAATGTCTGTAGACCAGGAGGCCACGAAGAAGCTCAGAAAAGAGCTTAAAGGGGGGACAGGATGAGTAAAAAGCTCGTGTTCAGTTTTGAAAGAGGCGGAAAACTTACGGCTTCTCTGCTCCCGGAACACAATCCGAAAACAGTTTCCGTCTTCATCAAGATGTTGCCTCTGGAGGCAGTTGTCTACCACTCGAGGTGGTCCGGACGGGAGATCAACTTTCCTGTGAAGAGCAGCGAAAAAATCCCAAGGGAAAATCAGACGGCGCAGACCAATACGGGAGATGTGATATACTGGAGGGAATGGGAGAAAGAGGGCTTCGAAGCGGCCGAAGCGATTGCTATCTACTACGGTCCCGAAGTAACGAGGGACCACAGGGGATACCTACCGGTCAATGTCTTTGCACGCATACCCGACTCCCAGTGGAAAGCAATAGAGGAGATCGGTTTGAGGATATGGCAGCACGGGACAGAGAAGGTAGAGGTACGAATCGCCGAGGAAGACTAACCACCATTTGCGGGGTCTATTTCTCTGGCCCCTGATGTTTTCCTTTATAACGGAAGGCGGAATAGATTCCCAAAATTTGAATATACGATTTCAACGAGCCTTTCGACATCGATTCTCCGCAGCTCTGCAAGCGCCCTCAGAACATGTACCACGTTGGCGGGCTCATTCTCAGCCTCCTGCTTGTAGAGGGGCATATACGGCGAATCTGTCTCGGTCAGAATTCCTTCCAGGGGCAACCGGAGAAATGTTTCAAATAGCTCATGTGCCGCCGGATAGGTGATGGCACCGCCAATAGAAAGATAGAAACCCATATCCAACAGCTCGTGCGCTTCCCTTATGCTTCCGTCAAAGTTGTGTATGACACCTCCAACCCTGTGTGCTTTTTGTTCTCTCAGGATTGTTATGAGGGTCGGATAAGCACCGCGGGAGTGTACTATCATCGGCAGTTTCATCCTGCATGCAAGCTCTACCTGCCTCCTGAACGCTTCTGTTTGCGCGCTGCATAATTCCCTGTTATTACGGTAGACAACTTTCTTAAAGACATTATCCACGAAATCCAGCCCGATCTCGCCGATAGCGACTGTTGTATCCTGTTGTGAGAGAGAGGTCAGCTTCTCATATAAAGCATTCGAAAAACCATCGGCTGCGACCCAGGGATGGATACCGACCGAGACCGCGATACCACTTTGAGAGCGCGATAACTCGACGGCGCGGGTCGAAGTATCGAGATCCATGCCGGAGGTTACGATCCAGGCCACTCCCGCGCTCCCGGCTCGCTTCAGCACGGACTCGAGATCTGTAGCGCTGTACTGTTCGAGGTGGGTATGAACATCGACGAGCCTTGCGGCCTTTCCCATATCCTTGATCGCCTCTCTCACAAAACACAGTTATCCGAATACATCTGGGGCAGCTTGGTTATTACCGGACAAATCATTCCGGCACTATACCTCTACCAGCCTCCTGAAACTGTCTATGGTCTTCTTATAGTCCCTGCTTCCGAAGATTGCGGAGCCGGCTACAAAGACGTCTGTCCCTGCAAGAGATATCTCTTCTATCGTTTTCTCGTTCACCCCTCCATCCACTTCGATGAGGACTGAAAGCCCCCTCTCATCGATGGTCTTTCGAAGAGCTCTGATGCGGTCGATGCTGTTCGGGATGAAAGACTGGCCCCCGAAACCCGGGTTGACGCTGAGGATGAGCACGTAGTCCACATACTCCAGAATCCATTCGAGGGACGCGAGTGGGGTCGTAGGGTTCAGCACCACACCCGGACTTACTCCCAGCTCGCGTATGGCCGTTACAGTTCGGTTCAGGTGCACGCACGTCTCCTCATGCACGGATATACTGCTTGCCCCGGCCTTTACAAACTGCTCTATATACCTGTCAGGGTGCTCTACCATGAGGTGCACGTCGAGAGGAAGAGAGGTTGCCCTCCTGCATGCCTCTACAATGAGGGGCCCGAACGTTATATTGGGCACGAAATGGCCGTCCATTACATCGACGTGAACCCAGTCCGCGCCGGCCTTTCCCACCGCCTTTACCTCATCTCCCAGCTTTTCGAAATCGCAGGAGAGTATCGAAGGAGCGATGAGCTTCATCGTACATACTCCTTACAACAATATTGAATAAATAACAATAGTACGGGTCAGAAAAAATAGCCAGAAAAACAGAAAGCCTTCCACCGGAATCAATATCCTCTTGCACGGCTCCTTCTTCGTGCTACAATATATAAAGAGGCCGGTTCGTCAGCAGTTCATGATAATAGATGAAAGAACACAATGCTCGTATTTCTCAACATCTTTTTTTTCGTGTTCCATACGGTTCTCATCGTTTTCAACCTCTTCGGCTGGGTATGGAAGCGGACGAGGCTCGCCAACCTCGTAACTCTCGGAGGGACTGCGTTCTGCTGGTTCATACTCGGGATATGGTACGGCTTCGGCTACTGCCCCTCCACAGAGTGGCACTGGCAGGTAAGGCTCAGGCTGGGGTTTACAATAGATACTTACTCCTACACGAAGTTTCTCGTCGATACAATGACCGGACTCGACGTGAATGCGAAGCTCGTCGATACCATGACAGCAATACTGTTCCTTCTCGCGCTGGGCGCTTCTGTGTTTACGAATATAAAGCAGCGTTTGAGGGTGGGAGGATAGAACTTGACACACACGGATGACAGGGGCGCTAGGAGAACGGAGTATTCGATCACATGGATCAAGGCCCGCCTTTACAGGTATCTGGAAGGTAAGACCGATGAACCTGCCGTTCTTTCGGATATAAAAAAGGCGAAACGATACGGCGTAACAAAAAGCCACATTCAGATCATCACAGAGAGCCTCCCGTTCGAGCGTTCCTCCGAGCGGTTCACACTTCTACTGAAGCTCCTTCGCGAAGTATGGTCATGAGGGGCGGCCGAGAAAAAACCGTAACCCTCCCTTCCCCCTTTAATAAAACTCACAGGTATTAGATCATCATATATTTAACATCAAAAGAAAAGCTTGCACTTTGAAGTAATACGGATAAAATAGATATTATTAATTAAAAGAGCTGGTATACGATGAAACTCCTCCTGCTACTCTTCATCTCCTCCTCTATTCTACTGATATCCTGCCAGGTTGCCTCTCCGCCCGAACAGCCCCCTGAGCCCCCTCCGGTAATCGTCTCCATAGGCGACAGCATTACAATGGGCATCCAGGATGCAGGGCTCATCATCGACTATCAGCTGAGCTGCTACCCCTACCTCATAGCCAAGCAGATGGGGGCCTCGAACTCATTCAGACAGCCATATGTGCGCTTTCCGGGGATAGGGGTCTACCCGTATGAGAGACCGCTGAGTATAAGCGGTAACACGATCATTGCAGAAGAATGGCCGGGCGATATCGACGTAGACACTGTTATAGACACTGTTATCTCCCGGCTGATGAGCCCTTTCTGCCCTACGCCGTACAACAACCTCGGAGTAAACGGTGCGCGGCTATACGAAATGCGCTGGACAACAACGGCTACCGATTCGGTGACAGAAGACAACTACTTCTTTGATATCGTACTGCGGAATATCTCTCCCTCTCCCCCTCTCCTGCCAGACTTCGGCAACACGACTGTTGTGGAGCAGGCCGCCATGCTTCAGCCTGATATTATACTGCTCTGGATCGGAAACAACGATATACTTCACACCGTGCTCGACGGGTGCGGTGTAGATGGAAGCGGATTTGATATAGATCCGCCCACAAGTGAGGTGGCTTTCCAATCAGAATACACCAACCTCCTCAACGACCTGAAGACTGTCACCGACGACATCGTAATGGCAAGCATACCTTCCTACCTTCCATACGGTTATGCCCTTGACGGTATTTTCGTATCGGGCAGTTTGAGTGTTTTCGATCCGCAAACTTTCGATCCGATCCTATTTTACTGCGGTGAAACTTACGGAAATCTGTATGTACCGCTCCTTCTCGAAGAGGCGGATGCAAAGCACCTCACCCTGAACGGTGCGATTGCCTATCTCGAGGAGAAAAAGGGAATCCCCGATCAGACCGACCTCGCTGAAATGGTAAGCGATTCCGAAAAAGCTGCTGCCATGGTCAACGCCATGACAGACGCAGGAATAATAGCCCCTGACCCTTCAGCTCCTCTGGAAGGTAACTTTACCATAACACAGGCTGAAGAGGATGTAGCGATGGCTATAGTCGAAGGGTACAATCTGATACTTTCCTCTCTCAGCGGGAGCCTTGAAGTGCCTCTCGTCGATATCACTAAAAGCTGGTGGAGAGAGTACGACCTGGGCCCTGAGGAGGCGCCTGCATTCGGCGGCTATTCGGGTGCCTTTGTACTACAAGATAGGGACAACACGATTTTCAGCCTCGACGGCGTGCACCTCAACAACCTCGGCCACGCTCTGTGCGCCAACGCCTTCATAGAGGTCCTCAATGTGAATTATGGCCTCGGCATCCAGCCCCTGAACCCCGATGACTACAAGGGGCAGTACTCAGGAACCGAGCTGGAAAGCGCATCCATAAAAGCATTAAAGTCCGTATATGATGCGTACGTGCTCCCAAGGCGCTGATTAGTCCCCATTCCCTAGCATGCAGCATGAGCCCCCATTCATCACAAATTGGATAACGGCACAGCTCAATGAGTACCTGGTAGTAATAAATAGTGTTATACAAACATAGAGATTACCGTGTAAAAACCGCTCTAATGTACATTACGTTCCGCCGTCCGATTAACACTATAAAATCGCACTGACACGGTAAATGACGTATTGCCTGGAATACATCAATTTTAAAAATTGGAACGACGGTGAATGAAGGCTGCTTTAAGATACTACTATTCTCCTACCAGCTGTATAAGGCGTAATGCGTTTTGCGGCGCATACGCGTTGTAATCGTTGTTGAAGTAGCAGTAGATATCCGTACCGAACTCCAGGATCTTCCGTGCAAGGTCACGAAGCTCATCTTCCGTGTAGTTCGATGAGTATTGAGCGCCTGAACCGTGCAGCCGTATGTACTTAAAGGGCGCAATGACCTCTTCGAACGGTTTTTCAGTGGGGTCTGATACCCATACGAAGTCCATCCCCTTTTTTCTCAAGATGTCGTATATCTTTTCCCTGTAATACTCTCTGTTCCTGAACTCGAACGCGTACCTGTACCCCGAAGGAAGCTCTTCCAGAAACCGCTCGAGCACCTCCTCGCTGTACTGCAGAGAGGGAGGGCTCTGGAAGAGTATTACTCCGAGCTTTCCGGCATCTTTAACCGGCTTGATGAGGTGGAGAAAGAGGAGGAGACTGTCTCTGCATTCCGAGAATCTTTTATAGTGTGTGATTGTCCTCGGGGCCTTGAAGCCGAATGCAAAGTCCGGCCTGCTCCTGTCGAGCCATGTGCCGACCTGCCGTTCCGTGGGATAGTGATAAAAGGTCGCGTTTATCTCGACAGTGTCGAAGGACTGCTGGTAAAGTCGGAAGAATTCCGTGTTCTTCGAGCTTTCCGGGTAGAACCTGTTTTTCCAGTGTGTGTAGTAGTATCCTGAGCAGCCAATCCTGATCTCAGCCATCGTTTTACCTGCAGAAGGCTGTCTCTATCCAGAGTGCTATCTCATCCCCGGGCCGTATGGTCGATTCGAATGACAGCCCGTTGATGGCGAGGATCGTCTCTACATCGGTTCCGTATCTCGAGGCGATCTCCCAGAGAGTGTCTCCTCTCTGTATCCTGTAGGAAATTTCCTGGGTATTGAACCCCCATTTCGGGAAAAAAGATTCATCCTCAATCTCTACGTCTTCTCCGACGGGAACGAGTATCACCCTCCCCGCAAAGAGCCTCCTGGGATTGTATATGTTATTCAAAAGCTTTATGAGGGAGACGGATGTATCGAGCTTCTCCGCTATCTCACCCAGCGTTTCTCCGGACTTCACCCTGTACATATCGACTCCGTCAAGCTCTCCTACGGGAAGTTCGTGATACACGGTCAGCACTTTCGCGTACCGTTCTCTCGGGACCCTGAGATCGTACTTCCTTCCTATCGGTGTCAGAAGCCTTCTAAGCTCGGGGTTGAGAAAAACAAGGGTCTCTTTCTTCATGCCGGATCTCTCAGCGAGCTGGGCGAGGTCCACTGGATGATCGGTCCGCAACATCTCGAAGTTTGGGAAACCCACGTCCTCGTCGAGCTTGAACCCGTACTTCTGCGGATGGTCCGCGATCTCACTTACAGCGTAAAATCTTGGGACATAGTAACGGGTCTCACGCTTCAGTAGGCCCTTACTGCACAGGGTCCAGAAGTTTTTCGTCCCGCCGTACTTTATTGCGCGGTTTACCGAACCCATTCCGGCATTGTATGCCGCGAGCGCAAGCTCCCAGTTTTTATAGTAATGATAAAGCTCTGTCAGGTGCTGGGCAGCGCTGCCGGAAGATTTTATCGGGTCCCTTCGCTCGTCGACCCAGAAGTCGATCTTCAGGTTGTACCACTTCGCAGTCGACGGCATGAACTGCCATATACCGCATGCGCCGGTCCTCGAGAAAGCCCGCACTGAATACGCGCTCTCGATGAGTGGCAGCCATGCGAGCTGGCCCGGAAGTTCCCTTTTTTCCAGAGCCTCCCGTACGATCGGCAAGTAGTGCGGCGCATTGTTAAGGCCGCGCTGCACGAAGTCCCGCTCTCGCGTGAGAAACCGGTCGAGCGCCCTCTGCACCTCAGGCCGCTCGAGTGCGCTCTCGAATACGGTAGATTCGGCATCGAAAGAGGGCAGCCCCAGAAACAGAAGCAGTAGGCAGAAGAGCATGAGCATCGCTGATTTCATTCCACCTCTCCGATTCCGGCTAAAAGACCCTCTATCTCCCTCTCGAGCCTCCGGGTCTCTTCCCACGTCTCGAGCACGAACGAGTCCCTGGATCCCTCCGTATGAGCATCGTAATACTCGCCCTGGATTCTTCTTCCGCGGCTGTCATCCCGCTTTTTCGACTCCTCAGTGCTCTTTGCTATCCTCTTCTGCATAGATAAAAGTTCTTTCATGTTCTGAGCCGCGCTCCTGTCAGCAAGGTCTTCAGCGTGCAGAAGGTTTTTCTGGTATTCCCATTCGGGATCCCCTGTTTCATCGTCATAGATACCGGAAACAGCCTCTGAATCACCGTTTTCGAGAAGCATGACCACCCTTTTTTTAAGGCCTGAGAGGGCATAGTACCCTATAAAGAAGGAGTAGGAACCGATTCCCTGCTCACGGCTCTCTTCGGTAAGGAAGTTTTTCCCGAGCCCCTCTATCTCCTTCTCTGTATAGTGACTTTTTTTATCTTTCACCCCGCGAAGCCTGTCCCGTGCAGCTACCATCTTTTCAACCGTATCGGGCCTGAAGACCTCGAACACGAAAGATGTCCTTTTCGCTTTGTTCCTTCTGCGGTATTTGCTCTCGTTTCTCCGCACCGTATAGATGTTGTTCAGAAGGACCCAGCCGGGAAAGATCTCGTTGTAACTGTGAGAAACAGGTCCCGGTACCGCTCCCGGTTTGTTAATGAGGGAGAACGGAAATTCGACTCTCTGGGGCAGAGTGTCCACTGCTGTGGCTATGATCGAGTATGGAGCCTGAAGAAAATCGGAAGGGTACTTGACGTTCACCCCGAGACCGAAAAACATACCTTCACCGCACAACAGTTCCTGGTCGGGCGCCTTTGCTGTATGGTTTGAACCCACATTGGCCCCGTAGCCGATGTTCCCCTTTCCATCAGGCCACAGCATTGCGATGAGGAGGGCCTGGTGGTGAAACCCCACAAAAGGACCGACAAGGCTTGAGGTGACCTCTCCCTCGCCGATTGACGTGTTGGGACCAATGATGCTCCTCGTCACCATCGCGTGCCGCTCTACCCTCGAGTGCTCGGTGAGGACGGATTCCTGCACGATTGCCATGGAGCTCGCTTCGGCCCCCCACTGCAGGCACGAGTGTTTTACGTATGCGCCGTCCCTGGCGGATGCGGGCTCCTCATCAGCCCCGAGCAGCGTACAGTCTTCGATAAGCAGCGCGCCGTCCACAATAACACCTCTGCCGATCCAGGAGTCCAAGACTTTTGAGGTGAACCTGACGACACTGTCCGAAGCTACAACTCCGAAAGGCAAAGTCACACCTTTTGTGTAGGAATCCACGAATTCAACGTACCTCTTCTGCAGTTCCTGGTCTGCCCTTCTCACCGCGATCTCCCACGCAACCGGCACACTGATCTCGGCGTACAGCCTGACCTCTCTCCCGCCCGTCTCGATCCCAAGCGAAACATCCCTGCCGTTTCCGAATGTACACTCCCCGCGGGCGATGAGCCCCCCTACCCTGAACACAACTGCGCGGTCTTCCACCACATAGCTCGAAACAAGACCGGCATCGTGGACGAGGGCACCGTCTCCTATTTCGGAATTCACCACTGTGCTCCTGTATACCCCGTTACTCAAAAACACTCCCTCTGCCGCCTCTATCTCTTTCCCGTCGAAAATACCGAGCACGCAGTCCCCGTGAAACGTGCTGTCGTGCACGAACCCGGCGGTGAACCCTTCTTTGACCCGCACTTTGCCCCAGGACGAGGAACGGTTCCCCTGGGAGAGGAGAGTTTCTATCTCCTCTGCGGTTAATCCCCTCACTGTGTCGCCGAAGAGGGCGCTCTTCTTTCTCTTCACCTTATAGGGCTGTACTGCATTGAGCAGCTCAGACGACTCCAGGAGCTCATCAAAATCCATATTTTTGGGCACTTCCGCCTGTTTCATCTGCCGGGCTTCTCCTCTCCGTCTATCATCTCCCGCCTGCAGCGGTCCTTGTTCTCAAGCGCGGAGGATGCTTCTTCATCCAGGATCACCGTCACGTCCTTTGTGGAGATGCAGTGTCGTCGCCGTCACCTGGTTCATTACCGGCCCCTCTATGAACTGTGCGCACACTCCGGTCTTCTTTTTACCGTTTGCTACCAGGAGAATACGGTCTGCCTCCAGTATGGTGCCCACGCCCATGGTAATTGCAAAGCGGGGAACATCCTCCTGCCGCTCGAAGAAGCGGGAGTTGTCTTCGATCGTACTCGGGTCGAGTGCCACTTTCCTCGTACGGGACCCGAGCGAAGATCCCGGTTCATTGAAACCAGATATGACCTTCGCCGCCGATACCGAGTAGCTGGATGTCCATACCCCCGGACTGCTCTATCTTGTCCTCGTACCAGCGGCAGAACTCTCCAGGACCTGCCGTGTCCCCGCAAGGGATGTACACATTTGACGGGTTCACGTTAATATGGCTGAAGAGGTTTTCCCACATGAAACTGCTGTAGCTGCTCGGGTGGGCCGGATTGGACCCGATGTACTCGTCGAGGTTGAAGGTCGTTACCTTGGGGAAATCCAGCCCTTCCTCCGTGTGCATTCTCAGGAGCTCCCTGCAGGTCCCTCCGGCAGCAAGACCGAGCACGAGATCAGGACGTATTTTCAGCTCTTCAGATATTATCATCGCCGTCCTTTTACTCAAGCTTTCATAATCCGGAACAACAATGATCTCTATACTAGCCCCCTTCCTCACGCAGTAAAAGCATTATTGGCATATCAGACGGCAGTACCGGAGGCCCTCATATCATGAAGTATGAGCTGGATATTCCTTTCCCCGCGAAACCTGTTCTCCTCTATGGAAACCACTATATCGATGAGGTCGCTCTTCTCAAGAATACGGAAACCCCGCATTGCAAAACTCCACCCTAGGACCGTAATCGTTCCTGACCGGGTCGGTATGAAAAACTTTATATGTTCCCCTCCCTTGCCTATCGCAGTTGGATTTATCACCGTAGTGCCCAACATTGAAAATTTCGGCAGCTCGTTTCCCACGCCCGAAGGTTCGAATATCTCGAGCTCCCCGAGCAGATCGAACGTTACATCCCCCGGCGAAAGCTGCGCGTCTATTTCCAGAGTGCTCTTACCCTGTAAGCTCCCCAGATCACTGGAGACGATATCGTGAACCCTGCTGATAAACGGCTCTATGTTCTCCGTATTTATGGTAAACCCTACCGCCGATGGGTGGCCGCCGTACTTCATTAGAAGATCGCTGCAGTTCGAAACGAGCGCAACGAGATCGAAGTTATCGCCTCCTCTGCCCGAGCCCACCCCTATACTCCCGTCTTTCACGATAATGATAGTCGGTTTGCAGAACTCCTTCGAGATTCTGCTTGCGATGATCCCTGTCACTCCTTGCTCGGCAGAATCGGCTGAGAGTACTATCACCGGGTCCTCGGCATGCTGCTCATCCACCATCGGACGTATGATAGAAAGGTTCTTCTTACCCTTCTGTTTTCTCTTCTCATTCAGATCTATCAGAAGGCTCGAAAGCTCGTTCGCTTCGCTCACGTCCTCTGTCGTAAAGAGCCTTACTGCAACGTGAGCTTCTCCCATCCTCCCGGCGGAGTTGATGATCGGGGCAAGGTTCCACGCTATGCTCTTTGCAGTAAGTTCACTCTCAGGGACATCACAATACCCGAGCAGTATGCCCAGGCCGATACTCTCCGTATGTTTTACCTGTTCGAGACCTTCTCGTACGATGATTCTGTTCTCCCCGCTGAGGGGCATTATATCTGCGATTGTCGAGATTGCAGCGAGATCGATATACGACCGCACAAAAGAAACGCTCTTCTGCTGCTTCTTCGCAAAGAGTTTTATGAATATATCGGCAAACTGGTCTGCGGTCCCGTAGGGCTGGGAGCAGAGGAGCCTTATCTGCTTTATCCGGTTTTCTTTGAGCCAGGAGCTGAAATATTTCGGCAGCGGCCGCCCGGTGTCCCGCACGACAGTATGACTCTTCTCAATCGGATAGTGGATACTCTCCTCTATTTCGAGAGGCTCCTCTACCAGTCCGTTTCTGACTCTGACTCCACATATGCGGTCTCCTTCCGGCACGAGAGGAACAAACACGCGGTTGAAGTTCTTCGTGCAAGAGAGAATCAAGGCATGGATAAACTTCAGAACAACGCCGCCTGCAGAGAGATCTCTGAAGGGGTATGTCTCGCCCTCAACCTTCGGATTCAGGACCGAGTAGGAGTCCGGCAGCGGTCCTGTCTGTACATGATGATCGATCACGACAGTATCGATTCCCTTAGTCGCGGCGTACTCGATCTCCTGTATGCTCGAAATGCCTGTGTCAACAGTAATGAGCAGGGTCGTCCCTTTCTCATGCGCCAGGTCCACGTCTCTCTTCTCTATACCGTACCCGTACTCTCCTTCCGGCACCTTGTAGAAGACTTCCGCATCAAACCTTCTCAGCGTATTGTACAGCATGGCGGTGGACAAAACACCGTCCACGTCCCTGTCCCCGAAAACGAAGACCTTCTCCTTCGTGCTGATCGCCCTCTTCACGCGGGCAACGGTCCTGTCCATATGTCTGAAGAGAAAAGGGTTGTGAAGGCTGTAGAAATCACCGCTGAGATACCTGGCAAGATCCTCCTCATTCCGTATCCCTTTAAGGATGAGGATCCTGCTTACGATCCGGCTGTACCCGGTCCTTTGTGCAAACTCTTCGACCTCTTCGGCGTCGACCTCTCCGAAGATCCATTCAGGGGAGGAATTGCTGTGTTCATCATCGTCGTATCCCATACTGCAAGCTCCTATTGTATTGTTTCATGAACAAGCCTGAACTCTCCCCTTTTTTCGGTCTCGATTGTATATGCATTTTGTATCAGCCCCTCCGCCTTTTCAAGCCAGGCGGATTCGTTGTAGTGTAACACTGCGAGCGGCTCTCCTTTTTCCACGTGATCGCCTATCTTCTTTTCCACGGTGATCCCCACAGCGGGGTCTACGCGGTCCTCCTTCTTGAACCTGCCTGCACCTATGAATACCGACGCCGTTCCTATATCCTCCGTCCCTATTGCATTGACATACCCTGATTTCTTCGACAGTATATCTTTTTTACGGCCCGCCTTCGGGAGTTTTGAAGTATCCGTAACGGTATCGACATCGCCTCCCTGAAGCTTCACGGACATCCGGAACCTCTCATACGCTTCGCCGCTGTTGAGCTTCTCTATGATCCGGTCTCTGCCCTCCTCGAAGCTTTCAGCCGCCTCCGCAGCGAGAAGCATGTGGCCTCCAAGCACTGCCGTTATTTCGACCACATCGGGCTCGCCGGCTCCCTGAAGAGCAGCGACCGATTCCTCCACCTCCAGGGCATTTCCCACCTCTCTCCCGAGAGGCTGGTCCATGCTGGTAAGAATGCAGATCACCCGCTTTCCCATTTTTTGGGCCGTATCGACGAGTGAGGAGGCGAGAGCCTCTGCATCCTTTTTCGATTTCATGAACGCGCCTGACCCGAACTTTACGTCCATTACCACCGCGTCAGCCCCTTCTGCGAGCTTTTTACTCAGTATACTCGATGTGATAAGAGGTATGCTTTCGACAGTCCCTGTGACGTCCCTCAAGCTATACAGCAGCTTGTCTGCGGGAGCAATGTCTTCGCTCTGCCCTATCATCGCGTAGCCTGCTTCCTGCAGGGCCTCAAAGAACTTTTCGTCAGACAGGCGCACGTTGAATCCCGGAATTGATTCGAGCTTGTCCAGAGTACCGCCGGTAAATCCAAGTCCCCTTCCGCTCATCATCGGGACAAAGACCCCGCACGCTGCGACTGCAGGGGCCAGGATGAGGGAGATCTTGTCCCCGACACCTCCGGTGGAGTGCTTATCTACCCTGGGGCCCGGAAGACCGCTCAGGTCGATGCTCCTCCCGGAGAGGAGCATGGCCTTTGTGAGATAGAAGGTCTCCTCCCTGTCTAGGCCGTTCAGAAAACAAGCCATGAGCCATGCGGACACCTGATAGTCCGGCACCTTCCCGCCGGCGTATCCGCTAACGATTTCCGTTATCTCCTCGTAGGTGTGTGTTCCGCCGTTCCTTTTCTTGACGATAATATCATAGACACGCATATGAGTCTTTATAGCATATAATATGTTTCTTTGCAATTCGATTCGATGCAGTCCCGCCTTCACGGGCGAAGCTACTTCTTTTCCTCCCTGATAAAAATGATCAGGGTCAGGAGCATGGCGGCCATCAGGAGAAGAGAAATAATACTTCGGAAGAGGGGTTGTCCCCTGTACATGGGGCCGGTTATGTCGAACAGGTCGTACAGATCGAGCAGCTCGAGGAGGACCGTCGCATAGAGCAGAAGGGAGGTAACAGCCAGAAAACCGGATGCGAACCTCTTGAAACGGGACCAGAGTATAACGGCGAGCGCGACAGCCGCAGCTCCAACAGCGATCTTTAAAATACTCACGACATGGAATATCATCACATCAATCCCTCATTGTATGTATTTTTTCAGCAGTGCGTTCACCTCTCCCGCACACTTCTTTAAAAGCTCATCGGAGTGAGCGAGCGAAACAGCTATCGGATCACCGGCATAAAGCGGAAAATAGAAACCGTTATTCAGGAGTAGGAGCCGCAACTTCTGGTAGCCCTCCTTCAGGCCCGGAACTTCTTTAAGGTAGACGAGACCGCCTTCAAGCTCGAAGCCGGTACCGTCGAGCATACTGTAAAAAAACTCGGCTTTCTGTAGGACCCTTTCGATCCCCCCCTGCTTCTGCAGCTCTCCGAGATACCGTATCACCGTCTTCATAGTATACAGCGGAACCGAATAAGAGAACGAGGCAATATCGGTAAAAGTTTCGTAGTCTTTAGGAGCGGATATCCTCTTCATCAGGCTCTCACCTATAAATATACACCCGAAGGGAAGACCCGATGAGAGAAAGCTCCCGAAGACCCTCATATCGAGCATGTCCGTGATATCCGTGCCGTGCGACATGTGGACATGGCCCCCAAAATCGGTCTCGTCGGAGACAACCATCAGCCCTTCCTCCTTTATCCTTCCGACGAGATCTTCGACCCTCCCGGTTTCCCTGCTCCTCCCCACCCTCAACACGACAAAATCCGTGTTCAGGAAAGATGAATCGTTAATCTCCTCTGTAATAAGGAGCCGCTCATTGATGCCGGAAAACGGCGATAGCCTCATGAGGAGGCCGGGGCTTGAAAGCCGTAATCCCCTGTCCCTCTTCCAGTATCTTTTCAGGAGGTAGGCCGCCGCACCTCCCGCCTCGAAAGGCGAGTTATAGAAGAGCCAGCTTCCACCTTTCTCACCGCACTTCAACGCCTGTCGCATTCCGCCTGAGAGCATTTCATGGGAAACGACAGGATAGCCGCTCGCGTATCCCCTGCCAAGCCAGCTCTTCACCGTTGAGCACAGCACCGCAGGAGCATGTCCGAGGAGAAGAGATCCACATGAAAGGTCGAAATCGACATACCTGTTCTCGTCATAGTCGTAGAGGTACGGCCCCTTACTGCGCTTGACAGGCGGCATATGTACGGGGTATCCGCCCATGTCATGGAAAACCCCCGCAGGGAAACAGCTTTTGTTCCTCTTTATGATGCCGGTGCCTTTCCGAAATGGCTTGCTCGGCCTTTGCATTACGATACCCCCTACCCGACCTGGACCGAAGCTGCAGGATCGAAGGGGTTCGTTCTAACTGCCAGGGAGAAGAGATAGGGATAATCCTCTTTCAGATGTTCCATGTACTGCAGCCACTCGGTGATGATGAGTCCGTACGCCCTCCTGATGTCGCCCCTGAGGTGATCGAGGTCGGTCGAGATACTCTTTTTTATGTTCTTTCTGCAGACGAGCTCCTCTGTAAGATGGAAAACAGCCCACAACAGTTGTGTGAACGACTCGTGTTCGAGAAGGTTCGGGTTTTGAAGCAGGTTCAGAAGAAACCCACGCTTCTCCCTGAGAAAACCCCGAAGCCCTTCGAGGTCCGTCTTCTTCGGATCGACAACGATATTCTGATCCATGACCCGGCTTTTCACAGCGAGGAAGTCGCTGCGGCTCCACTCCCCGGACACGAGGAGCCGGTTACACAGCTCATCGCTGTTCGGGTCGTACTGCACAAAAAGCTTCAAGAGGTCCTGGCCGACCTCGCTGAAAAACGCCCCTATCACCATATTGAGCTTCTTGAGCATCGCCCTCTGCTCTCTCGTCCGAAGCATCCTGTGGATGATGAGCGTGACGAGCAGGACCTCAATAGGCACGAACGCGATATCTCCCACAAGGTAGATGAATATGTGATGGGCGTCCCTGAAAAAAAAGTAGTGAATCACATAGATCGCCGCAGAGAGGATGACGAGAGTGAACCCGAATATTATCTGCCACCTGTATCGCTTCATAACTGCCTGTTCCTGTATTATCACTAAAGATTTTTGGTTGCTGGTAAATCATGCGTCAATAATTAAGGGGATTCACCAGACACCTGCCTATTTCATGCCATCGGTATAAAACCCCTTTTCGACGATTCAATTACCAGGAGCTACCCTGATCATAATAATACAAGATCTGAAATATTTCCATACCGACTTTCAACTGAGTGAAGAAAAAAGAAAAACAATAACGTTTAATAATATCTTGCTAATGGAACGCTGCTCTGCTACTATTTTAAAAACCACCTTTCGGTAGCCCCCATGGATTCATTAGTAGAAAAAACGGCACTAAAGCGCTCGAACATGGAGCTCATGTACGGGCCTGAGGAGAAGGTGGGCATCATCATGGTTGACAGCTTTCCGATGCTTGGAAGGCTCGCAGCCCTGAGATTTCTCGAATGGGTGCAGAACAACCCCGGAGGCTTGATCAGCCTGCCGACCGGCAAGACTCCGGAGTATTTCATCAAAGAGGTGCAGCGGTACCTCGAAGGCTGGAAGAACAAAGACGTTCAGCAGGAGCTCGAAGCCGGCGGAGTAGACCTAGCAAGACCTCCGGACATGAAGAGCCTGCGGTTTGTACAGATTGATGAGTTCTATCCAATCAACCCGAACTACCACAACAGCTTCTACTACTATGTGAAAGAGTTCTACATCCGCGGATTCGGCCTCGACCCTGAAAAGGCTCTTCTCATCAACTGCAACAGGATCGGCCTGCCGAAGGGGACCTCACTCGATGAAGTGTGGCCGGACGAAGAGGTGGACCTCAACCTCAGACAGAGGAAGGCAAAAAATAAAAAAGAGGAACTGAAAAAAACAGTGCTCGAAAATATAGATCAATGGTGTTCCGAATACGAGCACAAGATACGAGAGATGGGAGGAATAGGGTTCTTTCTCGGGGGGATAGGCCCTGACGGCCATGTCGGGTTCAACATACGCGGATCGGACCTCTTTTCCACCACGAGACTCACCAGGACGAACTACGAGACCCAGGCGGCAACAGCACAGGACCTTGGGGGGATCGAGACGGCAAGAAAGAGGCTCGTTATCACGATCGGCCTCGCAACGATAGTATTTAATCCCTCGTGTGTTGCAATCATCATAGCCGCGGGAGAAGCTAAGGCGAAGATTGTCGCAGAATCCGCCCAGAGCCCCCTGCATATACACTACCCCGCGACAATTCTTCAGCAGCTTGTGAATTCACGATACTACCTCACCAGGGGAGCGTCGAAGCTCCTCTTGCGACGTGAAGCAATCGAGATCCAGCGCCTCTCCGGAATAACTGGCCAAGTCCGGGACAGCATCCTGGTCAATATTGCATGCGATAAAAAAAAGCCGATCGAAGAACTCTCATTGCAGGACATAAAAGCCGATCCGCTCGGGAAAATCCTGCTCGAAAAGACCCGGGACAGCATTGACCTCCTTACATCGAAAGTAATAGGCTCCCTGAAACAAAAGATAAAGAAGGGCTCGGAAGTCCTGAACGATGTAACCTTTCTCCATACCGAACCGCACCATGACGATATTATGCTAGGTTACCTTCCCGGTGTGGTACGGCACATCAGGAACCATTCGACACGGCACTACTTTGCCACTTTCACAAGCGGGTTTACCGCTGTTACAAATGAGTTTATGCTCGTTTGGCTCCAGAAGCTGCGAGAGCACATGGCCCGCAACGCGTTTCACGACCTTCTTGAAGAGGGGTATTTCGAACCCGACAATATGGCGTATAAAAACAGGGACGTTCTCCAATATCTGGACGGGGTTGCCGCAGATTCCAAGGCAATGAGAGAAGAAGGGCTTCTACGGAGATTCCTCAGAAACCTCATCTCACTCTACGAGAAGGCGGATACAGAACAGCTCAAATATCGAATCGATGAGCTCATCAACTACTTTACTACCCAGTACCCGGGAAAGAAAGACTCTCCCCATATCCAGAGATTAAAAGGGATGTGCAGGGAGTGGGAGGCCGACTGCCTCTGGAGCTACTTCGGGTGGCACACGGATTCGATATTCCACCTCAGGCTCGGGTTCTATACCGGAGACATCTTTACAGAGGAGCCTGATCCCAAGCGGGATGTGCTCCCTGCACTCGAGCTCCTGAGGAAGATCAAACCCGACGTGGTCACCGTCGCCCTCGATCCCGAAGCGAGCGGCCCGGATACCCACTACAAGGTCCTGCAGGTCCTGACAGCAGCCCTCAAGCAGTATGAAGAAGAAACGGGGAGAGGTGACATCAAGATATGGGGGTACCGCAACGTGTGGTACCGTTTTCACCCGAGTGAGGCGGACATCGCTATTCCTGTTTCACTCAATATGTTTGCTCTTCAGGACAATGCCTTCAGAAACTCGTTTCTGACGCAGAAGGCCGCTTCCTTTCCTTCCTACGAGCATGACGGCCCGTTCTCAGAGCTCGCCCGCAAGATACAGGTGGCGCAGTACCAAACCTTGAAGACCTGTCTCGGGAGAGGGTTCTTCTACGAGCACGAGAGCGCACTCATCAGGGCAACTCGCGGGATAGTCTATATCAAAAGCATGGATCTCGAGGAGCTCTACCATCACTCCCGCGAGCTGAAGAAACTGACGGAACAGGTATGATCCCTACCCTTTCAGGATCTCCTCGCATGCGAGCAGAGCGGCCTCTTCCGGGCTCTTGTACGGGAATCTCTCATGTGCATATGCAATGGATGACGATGCATTTATCCTCACGATACCCCTTTCGTATCCATGCTCTTTTAATATTTCCTCTGTCCTCATGTAACTTGCTCCCTGGGCCCCGACACCGGGAATGAGAAGCGGGACCTGTACCCCTTCCTCGTTTATCTGGCGAACACACCGCTCAAACTCCTGTTTGGTCGCACCGACGACCGCTCCAACGGACCGAAGCGTCCGGTTCCAGCCGCATATAAGCCGGATCACATGCGTGTAGAGCTTCTCCCCGGAAGCGAGAGAGGAGAGCTGCACGACACCAGCTCCCGGGTTCGAGGTAAGGGCAAGCACAAAGAAACCCTTTTTTTTGTACGAAAAGAACGGTTCGAGCGCGTCCTCGCCCATATAGGGATTGAGGGTCACCGCGTCTCCCCCTAACACCTCGAAGACATATTTCGCATACGCTTTTGAAGTCCTTCCTATATCTCCGAGCTTCGCATCCACGATGACTGGAAGTCCGATCTCCTGGGCCCTCTTCACCAGCGCAACAAGGGCCTTCAGTCCATCGCCTCCGTACTGGAGGTAATACGCAACATTCGGCTTCACCGCGGATATTTTGTCCTTAATAGCGTTGAGAACAGCACAAAAGTAGCCGGTTATCTCGTCCGAGAGGGATTTGGAAGAATCGATCTGCATCCGTTCGATAACAGGGTCCATCCCGAAGCACAGCATCGTTCCCTTTTCGGCTTCAGCTCGTATGAGTTTCTCTCTAAAATCGTCCATAGCACCTCTTTATCATCCTATGCTGTTATGAGCCGGGTCCCTGTCTTCGAAAACGAACCCGGGCGGTATGCGATACGCCCGTTCATTACCGTCGCCGCGACACGGGCTTTTACCTTCCGGCCGTGAAAGGGAGACCACCGGCATTTTGTCTCGTAACCATCCGCTCCGATTCGGAAATCTCCGGTTTCGAGAAGCACACAGTCCGCCGCATTTGTTTCCTCCACCGCTGCCCCTCCCATCCGGAAAAGCAGTCGCGCCCGTGAGGAAGTAAACCGGACGAAACTCCCAAGGGAAAGAGACCCGTCGAGGTATGAGGTAAACAGAAGAGGGAGCGCCGTCTCAAGACCGGGGAAGCCGGACGGAGGCTCTTCGGAGCTTTTCTCTTCGACAGTGTGAGGGGCATGGTCCGTTCCCATGATATCGATCACCCCTCGTTCCACAGCCTGCCGGAGAAGTTTTGCATCCTCCGGGCCGGCGAGGTTCGGTAAAACCGAGCCGTAGTCCGTATAGTTCTTTCTGTGGAGGAACAGGTGGTGAGGGGTCGCTTCAGCATAGAGGTCGTGAAACTCTCGTTTTCCTCTTTCTATGAGCGCGACCTCCTCTGACGTGCTCACATGGCAGATATACAGTACAGGGATCGATGGATATTTTCTTTTCGCCTTCCCGTAGTAAAAAAGTACCCTATCGAGCCCTTCAGACCCTCCCGTATGAACGAGCACCGCCTTGGGCTGGCCGAAAACATCGAGGAGTGCCCTATCCGATCGTACAAGGAGACCGCCCGTGGTTTTTGCAAGGTATACCTTTACCCCGCTCACAACACCCTGTACCTTCTCCTCCTCTACTGCATCGATGTTGTCATCGGTAAGCGCGACGTACAGCCCGAAGTTAACGAGGCTCTTCTCGAGCGCAATCCTCTTTTTGTTAACGAGCTGCGCGTACTCAACGACCGGATCTTTGTTGTTAGGCATGTCGAAAATCGCGCAGACCCCGCCTTTCAACGCCGCTTTCGAGCAGGTTTCCCAGTCCTCTTTGTAATGGTATCCCGGCTCCCGGACGTGCACGTGCGGGTCAACGGCCCCGGGAACGAGGTACATTCCCTCACCTTCCAGCGTCTCCGAGCCGGGGGGAGGCACAGCGCTCCCAGGCCTGCAGATTCTTTTATACCGTCCCCTATCGATTAGGACGTCACGTTCTCCCCATCCATCACCGTCCGGTACTTTTACATGGGATATGATAAGCATGCAGCGCGCCTCACAACCGTTCAACAGAACCGCTCGAGTCCCTTCTGTACTTCCCGAACTCACCCAGCCTGCCGACCTCCGAAAAAGAAAATACCGGCCCTTCGACACACACCCTGTCTCCGGTAGGGTCCAGAGAGCAGCTCCCGCAGAGACCTATCCCGCATTTCATCATCCGCTCGAGCCCGGCTTCTCCCGGTACCCCTTTTTCTGTCAGTATTTCTATGGCCTTTTGCATGAACAGTTCCGGTCCGCAGAGAAGTGCGAATTCCGGCTTTGTCCTGTCTATCAGCTCAGGAAGGTGTTCGGTGACCATCCCCCTTTTCCCGATGGAGCCGTCTTCCGTAGTGCAGATGACCTCTATGCCCGGAGTACCTAAAAGCGGCTCTATCCAGGTCACCGCCTCCCGGTCCTTTCCTCCAGCTATGATACAGGTCTCCTTGCCCATTTTTTTCAGCTTCATTGCCGCAAAGATAAGGGGAGCCGTCCCAATGCCGCCCCCTGCAAGTAGGTACCGCTTCTTCCCCCTGTCGGGCTCCCTTTCGAAAAAGCCCCTTCCGAGTGGTCCCAGAAGCCCGACGGGAAATCCCCGCTCTATACTGAACAGCCGCTCTGAAAACCCGCCTCTCTTTATAAAGGAGAACCCCAGGGTGTTCTTTTCGCAGTAGGACACAGAGTACGGTTTCTGGTCCAATCCCGGGATCCAGAGCATGTAGAACTGCCCTGGAACCGGCTTTTTCGCGTTTTCATGCATCTCGAAGAAGACGGTTTTTACAGTTCCCCTTTCAGTCTGTTCTGTCCTGTCCACCGGGCGCACGGTAAACTCAGGAAGGTCCAACCGCTGTTTTTTACACCGGGTACCGGTCGATTCGGCTCTGTCGAAGCGCGCTCTTTCAGAGCGAACTCTGTTATAGAAGGAGATCGGCCTCGTCTTGTGGGAGAGCCCGATGATCTCCTCCGAGCTCCCGAACCGGTTTGCTGCTATAAACTCCTGTACTCCTTGTTCTATCTCCCTGAAAACGCCGATCCCGCGGGTATAGACCGCGCTTCCTACTCCGTACAGTGACGCTCCCGCCATCATCACCTGTACTGCACCCTCCCAGGTCGATATACCTCCTGTCCCGATAATAGGAATGGATATCTCTTTGAAGATCTCGTGAACATTCCTCACTGTGACGGGCAGTACGGCACCGCCTGAAACGCCCCCCGCCCTGTTACCCAGGACCGGGACCCCTGTATGAATATCGATGACCATACCGGGGCCTACCGTATTCATTATACAGAGGGCGTCCGCACCCGAAGCTTCGGCGGATTTGGCGACATCCGCGATTCTCGGGGTGTTCGGGCTGAGCTTCACTATGACCGGTCTCGAAGATGTCTCTTTTACGCTCCCTGTGATCCTGCCCGTGATTTCCGGAGAAAAGGAGAATGGGAGCCCGTACTCGTCGAGTACATTGGGACATGATATGTTAATCTCGATAAAAGAGCAGGAGAGCATTTCTAGCTTCGCCGCGATGGACTCGAAGTCGTCTTCCCTCTTGCCGAATATCGATACAGCCACCGGAAAGTCTACGGAGCTGCTGCCGTACTGTGTCAAAAACTCATCTATGCCGGGATTTGAGAGGCCCACCGCATTAACAAGCCCCTCTCCCCAGTCGAAAATCACGGGGCCGGGATGGCCCTTTCTCGGCTCAGGTCCCACGGACTTCGTCGTGACTAGCCCCGCACCTTCGGCGTGCATCCTTCTCAAAGAAGATACCGTCACACCGAGAATTCCTGACGCGAGAACCGATCGGTTTTCAAGATCCGTGTTCAAAAACCGTACCGATTCTTTCATAGGATATCGACTTCTCCCGCTTCAATGCTGCGCTCGCAGAAGTGGCACCGGAGCGTGAGGGGGGAGTTTTTGACGACTCTGAACTTCGTCTTGATGTTAGAGTGCTGTGTGATGCAGTTCGGATTTCGGCACTTTACGATATTAATGTACTCGTCGGGCCGCTCTATCCTGCGCTTCTCCTTAAGCTTCCCGTCTTTTATGATGTTAATCGTTGCGCCGGGCGCTAAGAGGGATATCTTGTCCGTCTCCTCCTTCTTGAGGTACTTGTTCTCGATCTTGATGATGTCCTTTTTCCCCATTTTCTCGCTCGAAAAACCTATGCCGATCGTGAGGATTCCCTCGTTCTCGAGTCCCAGTATGTCGATTACCTTCAGCGCCTTTGTGGCTGGTATGTGGTCTATCACAGTACCGTCATTGATCGCATAGACCTTGTATGCTTTCATCGCCGTACTCCTTTGATCTGTTAAAGAGTCTGCCTGTACTGCCCATAAAGCGTGTCTTTTACACCGGGCTACTTTATCATCCCTGTAACGAGCCCCAGGATTGCCTGCCGTACCGGAATCCCGTTGTGCGCCTGTTTGAAGTATATCGCGTTTTCCATCCTGTCAACCTCGGGGGCAATCTCATCCACCCTTGGTAGCGGGTGCATGATTTTGATGTTTCCGCCCAGAGTCTCGACCGTTTTTGGGGTCACTCTGTAGGTCCCTGCGACCCTCTCGTACTCCTGCAGGTCCCCGAACCTCTCCTTCTGGATCCTCGTAACGTAGAGTATGTCCGGGGGCTCCTCCATATCCTCGAGGCTTTCGCACTCGCGGGTCTCGGATCCCATCTCCCTGACCTCTTCGACGAGATAGTCCGGCATGGAGAGGATCTCAGGAGCAATAAACCAGAGCGGCGCCTTGAACAGCGCGAGAGCGTATGCAAGGGAGTGGACCGTACGCCCGTACTTGAGATCACCTAAAAATCCGACCTTTAGTTTCGACAGATCACTGAAGATCTCGCACATTGTAAAGATATCGAGGAATGTCTGCGTGGGGTGCTGGTTGGCCCCGTCTCCCGCATTGATTACGGGAACGCTGGCGACCTCGGAGGCGAGCCGTGCAGCCCCCTCGATCGGGTGCCTGATTACTATTACATCGCAGTACCCGGATATCGTCTTTATCGTATCAATAAGCGACTCACCCTTGGTCACAGAAGTGTACTGCGTACCGGCAAACCCTATCACATCACCGCCCATATATTTCATGGCGGATTCGAACGAGAACCTCGTTCTCGTGCTCGGCTCGAAAAAGAGGGTGGAGACGACCTTTCCCTTGAGGCAACCCTTGTGCCCGCCCTCCTTCACCTCTTGTGCAGCATGGATGATCTTGAGCAGTGCTTCCTTGTCCATATCTCTGATGGATATAATGCTCTGAGATTTGAAATTCATGGCCTTGTCACCTTATTGTAATATTACTTATTTCAACCCTCTCGAACCCGGTTTCACTACCGGAGAACCTGTTTTACAGAACGGACAGCTCTCAGGAGAGTAGATGGGGATTTCCATCTTAATACAGTAGTAGTATGACACTCCCGGTTCGAATCTTCCCCCGGACCGGTTCACTATTGAAGCCAACCCGGCAACTGTCCCCCCCCTCACCTCTACCGTGTCCCGAACCTCGAGCACAGAACCGCCCGTTGTGATCACGTCTTCGACAATGAGGACCCGCTCGCCCTCGCTGATATGAAAGCCCCTTCTCAATGTCATTTTGCCTTCAACCCGTTCGAAAAAAAGGGCCCGCGCGCCAAGGAGCCTCGCAACTTCATAAGCTACGATGATACCGCCGACTGCAGGCGCGACGACCGTTTCCACTTTGTCCCCCTTGAACTTTTCTGCGATCTCCTCCATAAATTCGACCGCGATTTCAGGGCGCGACAGAAGAGCGGCGCACTGAATATACCTCCCGGAGTGGTTCCCGGAAGTGAGCAGAAAATGCCCTCCGAGAAGCGCTCCTGAAGATCTTAAAAGCTCGATTGCCCTCTCATGCTCCATACACAATAGTCCTCACATTGATCTCGCCTGCCCGATTCTAAAGACATGCATGTGTCATGGCACATGAACCAAAAACCATAAAAAAAAACTTTCTCCACGAAACGGAGAAAGTTTCCATCGCATTCGACCTGGCTGCTGGTATTCTTGCTTTATGCATTTGACAGCCAATTATAAAAGAAAACAGGGTGAGCGTCAAGAAGGAATTGTGTTTTTTCGCTTCATAGAAGCGAAAAAACTTAGCAGCTTCACATCTGCGATGTAAAACTGCAGCTTAGCTTGTTAAAACCGTTGCCAATTACAAATCTCCTTTCACTTCGTAGAAGTGAAAAGGCGGGGCGCATAAAACCTCTTCCGGTTAAAAATCTCCTTTCGTTCCACCGAAATAAAAAGCCATTACGGGATCTACTAAAAAGACCGAAAACTTACGCTTAGCCGCTTAATACAGTTTACAATCCATCTGCAGCGTTTAAAGAAATGGGTTTGCGTCGCCATTCCACGTCATCGAAGAGTGCTTACTGAACCGAGAATCTTCTCGGTGTATTAATGTCGCGTTTAAAACGGACAAGAACACGACGTATGGATCCATGTGGTAGTTATGGTTAAGAACCCTGGACTAAACTGCTCCTACGGTTTTTTTACCCGTTGAGGACTACCTTCTGCTGTATTTCCCTATCAGCTCACCTTTCGCGACGATGTGCCCCTCCATAAGCCTTAAAAGCTCCTTCTTCTTCAGCCCCGGCCCTTTTCCGATCAAAGCATCGAGGGCATACACCTTAAAAAAGTAGCGGTGCGTCCCACCGGGAGGGCACGGTCCGCCGTACCCGTACCGCTTGAAGTCGTTCGTTCCATGATCGGCCCCGTTATCGAGGGCCTTTTTCGACGGCACCGCCTCAGGAAGAGAGCTGACATCCGGTGGAATATCGTAGATCACCCAGTGCACCCACGTCCCCACAGGTGCATCGGGATCGTCGCAGATTATTGCGTAGCTCTTCGTGCCTTCAGGCCCATCCGTCCAAGTGATTGGAGGAGAGACATCAGTACCGTCGCATGTATATTTAACCGGGATCATCCCTCCGTGCTGAAATGCACTGCTTTCTACTGTAAGGTCCACAGGCTTACCCTCCTTTTTTTTATCTTTTGCGCATACTGTGTTCGCTGCCAGGGTCAGTACGAGAAGAGAGGCTATTAAAAAAAATACCCTTCTCATGATGAATCCCTCCTGTTTTCTGCATTATGCGGTTACTGTTGCGCCTTGAGATGTTTCCCATATCTGTCCGCTTCCTTCATCGCCCCGAAAACACCCCGCGGCGTTACGGGAATCGGTTCGTTGTATATCGTCTCCTCCTCCCTGCACGAGCCTTCTGCGACAGCGAACAGGTCCGCGTCCTGTAAATCCCCGAGCCCGATGTCGCCCAGACACAAAGGGAGGCCGACGGAAGAACAGAAACCGTACACCTCTTCGATAACGGCCGACGGCTTATCAGTAAGGAACAGCGATACGAGCGTACCGAACGCGACCTTCTCTCCGTGATAATACTCGTGTGTTTCCGGGGCTACTGTAAGGCCGTTGTGTAGTGCGTGAGCTGCCGCAAGGCCTCCGCTCTCGAACCCGAGTCCGCTGAGAAGCGTATTCGCCTCAGTCACGTGGTCGAGCGCCTCTGTAACAACATCACACTCGCACGACTGCTTTGCAATCAGGCCGTATTCAATAAGGATATCGTAGCAGAGATCGGCGAGCCTGTAGGCGGTGAAGGTGCCCTTGTAGCCAGTGAGGTTATCCGCATATTTCTTTGCGCAAGCTTGGGCCTCGAAACGGGTCGACAGCGCGTCTCCCATGCCGGAAACGAGAAAGCGTACCGGTGCCCGGGCGATAATACCGGTATCGACGAGCACTATGTCGGGATTTTTCGGGAGCATGAAGTACCGTTTGAACTCTCCGGTCTCGGTATAGATAACAGAGTTCGCGCTGCACGGCGCATCTGTGGATGCGATTGACGGCACGACCGCCACTGGAGATTTGATGTTATACGCCGTTATCTTTGCCGTATCGATCGTCTTTCCTCCCCCGATACCGACGACTATCTCCGCTCCGCTTTCCTTTGCGATCCCGGTTACCCTCTCGACCTCCTCGTCCGAACACTCCCCCCTGAAGCGCTCCACCCTGAACGACACGCTCCCCCCTGCGGCCTTCTCCACTTCGCCTCGCATATTATCGTGCATATAGGGTGTGAGAAGAAGAAGAGCGTTGCCTCCGAACCGCTTCAGCTCCTCGCCGAGAACCTTTAACGCGCCCTCACCCTGTATGTACCTGCCCGGAAAGATCGAAGAACGTATCATTTCGCACTAACCCCCGTTTATCTTGATGGTACTCCCTTTGCATATTTTTTTCAACAGTTATGAGAAGCCTTTATCCTGCCGGCGTAAAACCGTATCGGCCTGCTATGATAAAGAAAAGCATATAACATACTCCCCCCGATTACCAGCACGTACATCTTCTACATTATCATTCATCTGCATTCAGTTCTACATACTGTCCTTATAAAAGTCCAATAAGTATAGAATTAGCTTTAATATGCTATTTTATATTAATTGATTTTTAATTATTTATTGTATATTTTGGTAAATTGTAATATTTTATATTGATAAAATTCATGTTGCCTTTCCGGGCTGACATGTAAGAAAACATAGAATACTAAGGAGGGCAACATGGGGAATCGATATCAAGGGAGGCCTATGTCCGTATTGAAATGGACATGGGTGCTTCTGCCGGTAATGATGTCTTTGATACTTCTTTCTTCATGCAACACAGGCGGCGGTTCTTCCACGACGATTGTCGTGGTGTGGAACTCAAACGAAGACCTCGACGGAGCGGGTACCGATCTAGACATCTTCTTCTCGAGGTCAACGGACGGGGGTGCCTCATGGAGCGCGGTGAAGGTCCTCAACTCCAACGCCGCCTCTGACGAGACTGCCTGGGATTATTTTCCTGGGACAATGACGGACGGAAACGGCACGTGGGTAGCTGCGTGGTACTCCTCTGCCGATATCGATTACGCGGGTACGGACCTTGACATCCTGTTCTCCCGGTCCACGGACGACGGCGTGCCATGGAGCGGCCCCCACCTTCTCGACTCCAATGCGACTTCGGGCACGGGCGAGGATAGGTTACCTTCTGTGATGACGGACGGCAGCGGCACATGGGTAACGGTGTGGCGCTCGATGGAAATTTTCAACGACTCCGGTATAGACAGGGATATTTTCTTCTCCCGTTCCACGGACAACGGCGCCTCCTGGAGCGCCTCTCAGGTCCTGGGCTCTGCCAATACGGATAGCGATGAACGTCCGGTTGTTATGACGGACGGAAACGGCACATGGGTGACGGCGTGGTTTTCCAACGAAGACCTCGACGGGGCCGGTGCGGACAATGACATATTCTTCTCGCGGTCGATTGACAACAGCGCGACATGGGGCGAATCACAGCTGCTCAACTCCAACGCAACCACGGACGAGACAACTGATGATGATTGGCACCCTGTTCTCATGACAGACGGTGACGGGACATGGATCGCGGCCTGGAACTACTTTGACGGGGCCACTGATACCGATATCCGCTATGCACGGTCTACGAACGGCGGCGCAAGCTGGAGCACTCCGCAGGCCCTCAACTCGAATGCCGCACAGGTCACGGGCACTAATAAATGGACAGGCCTCGATATCCGTCCAATACTTTTACCGAGCGGCGCAGAAGGCTGGACCGCTGTGTGGCTGTCCAACGAAGATCTCAACGTCGCAGGTACGGACCTAGACATCTTCTTCTCCCGGTCCGTAAACGGCGGTGTGAGCTGGGGCGCTTCACAGGCGCTCAACTCGAATGCGGCGACGGACACGGGTGATGACGGCTATCTGGATTGATGCGGTTTTTTCACCGGTTGCCTGACAGCAGAGCCATAAACCATGATGGGGCATTTTTCTATATACGTACACGGTGAGAAAAACGCTATAAAGTCCGTTCCCATGTGAAGAATGAGGTATAGCGGCACTGTGATATCGATTTACGAGCAGTTTCCGAGTACTGTGCAGTCCTGTCCGAAGGTAATCGGACACATGTACATATGATTTTTAGTAAATATCTGATACGCGATAAAATATACCGTGTTGGCACGCTCGGGAAGCTGGCCGACCCGGCGAACAGGTCCTTTCGGTTTCCTTCTAAGAAACGTCCTGTCCGGAACCGTATTATCTTTCGATAATTACAGGAACGCCTCACAACACGACGTGTACGAGGCGGGCATCTCCATAATCACGATAATATAATAGGTCACTGTATACCATGCAGGCTTGCTCGGAGCGAGCCCGCTTACTTAACAGGTCTGCTCGGTTCCCGCTAAAAGCATTACAGATCGATATATATATGACTGCTTATAAATATTTAATATGCGACAAAATATCCCATGTAGGGTCCGCTCTCCGAGCGGACAAAGTCATGAAACCGTACTGCGCAGAAGAGTGCCGTATCGGGTCTCGACAGGTTTTACCTTCGTGCGAAGGTCCCAAACGATTACGAACCGGAGAGAATAAATCGTCCGTGTCACCGTACTACTTCTTTTCAAACTCCAGGGCCGCGGAGTTGATGCAGTACCGCTTGCCTGGCGGACGCGGACCGTCCTCAAAGACATGCCCGAGGTGAGCGTCGCAGCGCGCGCAGAGCACTTCGACTCTCCGCATGTTGTGGCTCGTGTCCTCTTCGGTAACGACGTTGTGCTCCGAGACGGGCTCGTAAAACGAAGGCCACCCGGTCCCTGACTCGAACTTCGCATCAGAGCTGAACAGTTCCGTACCGCAAGCCACACAGCGGTAGATGCCCTCCTTCTTGTTGTCGTGGTATTTTCCTGTAAAGGGCCGCTCCGTCCCTTTCTCCCTCGTGATACGATACTGCTCTGGCGTGAGTTTCTTTTTCCACTCTTCGTCTGTCTTCTTTACTTTATCCACTTTCACCAGATCCTCCTGCTTTACTGCTGTAAATGTATAACGTTTCTCCTATGGCGTAGGCACCGGCCGAGCCCACTTTTTCGGCAAAAGAATTATACGATAGAAACAATAGAACGGTAATGAATACTGCTGTGGATATTTTTCTATTCACTACATACTCCATATTCGTTTCTATTACAATAGAGGTAATGTCCGATCACTGATCTGTCAAGGCAATGTGCCGTAGATCATCACTCGAAATTCAGTCCCTTCATCTATCCGTTAACGATTGACACGGGGCGCAAGCAGGGTTATCCTTTATAATAACAGTTAATACCAAACCGTTCGGGTATGAAGATGTTCGAAAGACTGAAATCTGTATTTACACTACCGGAATCGTCCCAACCCGGCGAGAAAGAAGAGGGTATCACAAGGCGCATACAGGTTGCAACAGCAGTCATCCTTCTCGAAGTGGCAAACTCCGATGAAGATTTCAGCGAATCGGAAAAGAACAGTATTGTCGGGATATTGAAAGACAACTTTGAACTGAGTGATGAAGAGGTTTCTGAGCTGATAGCGGCCTCGGATGAAGAGAGAAAGGGAAGTGTCGACATGTGGCATTTCGCGAACATCATCAACGAAAACTACACCGAAACCGAAAAGCACAGTGTTATGGATAACATCTGGAGGGTGATCTACGCGAACGGGAGACTTGACAAATACGAAGATCATATCGTTCATAAACTCGCCACGATTCTTCATATTCCGCATAAAGCGATGATCGATGCAAAGCTCAAGTACCTTCCCTGAGACTGACCAGCCCTGTTAGCGACTTCAGGTCCTTTTGTCAAGTAATTTTTAGGATTTAAACAATTTAGAGCTTGACATTTTGATTCGTTAAGGAAAAAAGCTCATTAAGCTGCCTCTGTTCCTGACCCCGATATGGGACGGCAGAGAATACCTCACCTGTACAGCGCTGAAGCAAATATAAATAGTATCACGGACACGATCGTATGAAGAGAGAGCGTGCTCGAGATATACCTCTGGTTCTCCCTGTCTCCCTCCCTGATGAACAGGGTGTACACGAAGGGCGGAGGGAGGAGGAACATCGTTAAGAGCGCCCTCTGATACATGATGTCGAGGTCCATTATATTGACGAACACGAGCTTGTTGATGAGAAGCGCGAGGCATACCTGGGGAACGATCCGAAGCACAAGGGTGATGAGCGTGAGCTTCAGGGTCCGCGGCTCTATCATGAGCTCGTAGCCTATTGCTATACAGATCAGCGGCATGGTGAGGTTCGCGACAAGGGTAAGGAGCTTTAAAAACTCCCCGTATTGGGCTGTCCCGGAGAAACCGTACACCCTCCCGAGCACACCTGCAGCTATCCCCAGGAAGATCCCGATCACCACAGGCGAGGTAACAAATGTCCTGATAACCCTGCCCGATCGCTTGTGCCCGTCGCGAAGGGCTATAAGAGGCCCGATGAGAACAAACCACACGAAGAGAAGCTGACCGAGGTCCACGGCCGCGAAGCGCCCTACCGCCTCCATGCCGTAGGCGGAAATGAATATGGCGTACCCTACCATCCCTGTCTCATACCCCACCATGAGCGGTGTAAAGTACGGGGTGCGGATATCAAAGATCTTCCTTGAGAGTCTGCCGTAGAACACCATGAGCAGGCAGATAAAAAATACGGTGACGAAAATTACCAGCAGGTTGAGCTCGAGCTTGATCCTTGAAAAGGCCAGAAAAAGAAGGCACGGGAGGGTGATATATACGACGATCTTCTTGATGTCCCCTACAGACGCTTCATGAAAAAAACTCCCCTTTTTGAGAAAAAAACCTACGAGGAACAGGCTCAGAACGGGAACCACGCTGAGGAAAGTTTCCCAAAAGCCCTGCATAGGACTGCTCTACTCCTTGTGTTTTTCGTCGTACTCTTCGATCTTTTTCCAGATCCGAGGTTCCGCTTCAGTGTAGATCTCCTGGATTGCGGGATCAAAGAAGTTGTACACCCTTGATGCGAACGGCTTGTTCAGGCGTGCAAGCAGCCGCTTTTCTAAATCTTCGATGTCCTTGCCGTAGATGTGGTATGAATCGGCATGCCAGTTCAGTCTCCCCATCTCGACTTTCTTCCCAGCTTTCCGGGAAAGAGGCCCGGCTACCATATCTCTGTTGAACTGCACGAATCCGAACATGTTCATGAAGTTTGCGCCCCATGCATCGTTGCTCCTGAACCTGATGTTGCAGTTGAGCCACCATACCCCGTCGTCATCCTCTACGATCCTGTAGTGGAGAGACTGCAGGCAGGGCGGATCGTAGCAGTCCGGATCGATCCAGGGCATCCACGTGATCATCTGCGCCTGGCGTGTATACGGCTCTGTGCTGAGCTTCTCTACCAGCGCATCGATCTGGTCCACCCGGAAGGGGCCGCACACGGTCTGTTCCTTCTCCTGTTTTTTACGCTCTTTCCACGTACCGTAGTTTTTAAGCCTCCAGTGGTAGGTGTACTCCCACCTCGTGTCTTCGAGGTCGTTCATGCTCTTCATCCAGTGGTCCTTGGCGCCGGAAAGCTCCAGTACATATTCGTGAAGGTCCTCGATCCCGCCGGGGAACGCTTTGTGTATCATGGGGTCGGACCAGGGCTGCTCGATCGTTATGTTCATCGTTGCGTCGATAGACGGAGGGTCGTCCTCCCTGTCGTATTGCGTCCGCATCCTTATGCCGTTATTGTAAAGAGAGACAAGCGCCTTCTCATACGCTTCAGCAATCGATCTTCCCTCAACATGGAGCACCGGTATGTTCTTCATGCGAAATAATCTCCTGTTGCCTTCTATGATACATCAGTATTTAAATTCTTTCAACTATTCAACCATGTTTTCGGGGTCCGCTTCCCTTCGATTAGTGATCCAATCGGAGCTTTAAAATCCGGGTATGCACGTTAAACCCTCAGGAGCAGAGGCACGACAAACGGAACGAGCACGGTCAGCACCATCCCGCTGAATACGGCAACGACCGCGTACTCCTTCCCCGACGCTCTTACTATCACTGGAAGGGTCGTATCCATTGCCGTAGCCCCGCCGGCCGCGACAGGTGCGAGCGGACCGAATAACGCTGCGAGCGGTCCGGACAGAAACAGGGTCACGATCTCCCGCATCAGGTTGGACATGAGGGCGATTAGGCCGAGTGTCTCGCCTTCTATTCTCGATATGATCACACTCGAGAGGCTGTAGTAGCCGAACCCTCCTCCTACCGCGAGACTCTGCCTCAGTGATATACCGGGAAGCAGAACAGACGCCAGGCCGGAGCCAAGAAGGGTGCCGGCTATCACTGCGGCTGGGACGAGTATGATCCTTGCGTGCATCCTCTTTACTACCTTCAGGGCATCGGTATTCGCACCGATTCCGATACCTACGGTAAAGATAAGCAGGTAAAGGGCCCAAAGCTCCAGGTGTGACTGCGCGACCCAAGAAGGGACGAGTGAGTATCTTCCAATAAGAAAGCCGAATAAGAACACACCTACAACGATGATGCTGTTCTTCCCGTGCATACCTCTCACATCCGTCCTTTCTGCCTGAAAAGAAACCTGTACAGGGGAACCGAAAGGCAGATGCTTCCTGCTGTTCCTGCTGCGGATATGACGAACGCCTGAAGGCCGAGACGCGAGAAGCTTCTCGTTACTCCCTCATTGAGCCCGACCGAAACACCGAGAAAGAAGAGGAGGGCGAAAACGATCCAGGGAACGAACTTTTCCAGAGTATAGAGGAATGTCCTTTTTTTTCTCACTACAATACCGACCGCGACTCCTGCGACAAGAATGATCGTAACGTACAGCATAGGGCACCTCTCATCGAAATCTAGGAACCAATAGTACTAAGAAAATGTATCTGGTACAAATAAAACAAGCAACTTCTCCTTAACAGTCACCAAAAATATATCAGGAAATGGGGGTTAAGCGGCTTTTTCACCGTAAATTCCGGTTATTGCAGAACAGTGTAAGATATTTACGATTCATAATTCAGCCCTGTTGTCATTTAGTTTGTGAATATCCCGTACAGAAGATCATTACCCTGACTGAAGTATATACTGATGAGCGGATTTTCTCAAAGGCAGAGAGTATGAAGACCATGCAATGCCCTGTCCTGTACTTAAGTCCGAAGCAATCCAATGTAAATTGAGAGGGTAAAAACGTTTTGACCTGAAGCGTCCTTGTACAAACGCAGTAACGGGTGCAGCTTAAAGGAGGCTTTCGAGATCGTCGGAGGGCAGCGTGCCTTGAGGCCTGAAGGCTTGAAAGCGTCCTATCAGCGGCCTGTCTCCTCCTCTATCCAGGAGAGGTAGTCGGTACTTCCTCCAACGATAGGCAGGACTGCTATTTCCGGCACATCGTATGAATGGAGAGATTTTACTATTTCTTCAACCCTGTCCAACATGTCAGTGCTCGTTTTTGCCATGCAGTACCATTCTTCGCTTCGCTCGATCCTGCCCTTCCACCTGTAGATGCTCGTGCCGGGCCCGGTGATCTGGACGCACGCACACGTGCGCCGTCCTACGAGCTCCTCGGCGATCTTTTCAGCTTCGGCTCTGCTGCCGCACGTCGTGAGTACCCCTATGAACCGTGTTTTCACTTTCACCCTCCACTCTGTTCCGGCCTGCAATGGAAAAGCATAACATCCCCCACGTTGAACAGCTTTGCGAGCCGGTCCGCCGGTTTTTTCAGAAAAACGGGCCTTTTTCCGACAGGTATCCCCCCCCATGACACCTGCCTGATTACCCTGAACCCGGTAATCTCCAGGAGTGCTCTCAGTGTCCTGATAGAGAAAAGATAGATGTGATCCGGGATTGCAGACCTCCAATTCCTGCCTGCAAACCTCGCGTGCCAGCCGCCTACATTGGGGGTCGTCACAATGACATGGCCGTCATCCTTCAACACCCTTCTTACCTCGAGCAGCATCGCTTTCGGCTCAGGTACGTGCTCTATCACGTGCGAGAAGTGTACCACATCGAAACAGCCGTCAGGAAACGAAGCCTCCTCCAGAGTACCGAGGAACACATCCAGGCCGAACGTTCTTCTCGCGTATTCCACGGAAGGTTTACAGATTTCGACCCCTTTGGCCCCCCATCCAAGCTTCTTCACATGGTCGAGCAGGAATCCGGTGGCACATCCGATATCGAGGAACCTTCGCTCTCCTTGTTTTCCGTTCCTACAGAATTTTTCGAAACGTATGTCGCGCAGCCCGAGCTTCATGAGATTGAAGAAGTTCTCCTGGTTCTCGAGCTCATACTGAAAGTAGTCGCCGCTGTAACGCTTTCGGAGGTCCCCGAACATCGGCCTCGGGTTCTGATAGACGAGACCGCACTTCCTGCATCGACTGTAATGAAAACCGTCCATCTCCAGGAACGGCCCGGTTTCGCCCCCTCCGCAGATGCAGCATCTGATATTTTCGGTTGCCTCGGCCATTGTTCCTCCTGCTGTACAATTTATTTATCGGACCGCGGCTGGGTAAGCGTAGATTTTTCATGGGAAGTGCGGTTTTCTCACTGAACGAAAACCATATTCCATGGAGCTGAGGTCTAATCGTAATCGCTATATCGCACTGTAAAATGGCCTTAATAGTAAGCCGCGTTTTAACCTGATAGTTATTCCTGCCTTGCCCGTTAAAAATACAAAACTATATGTAAGTTCATAATTAATCCTATTATTATACCGCTTTATTATAATAAATGGTTATTCGTTATTTTAAAACATTAAAATCAATAATGTCAAGCAAGTTCTATAATATCTTGACTTATATAGTACAGCTCTATACAATAAATATAATTTGATTGCTGCAGTTTAAAATAGAATGTTAGCGCCGTGCTGCGCACGGCGCTAATAAATCATTCGAGCGGAAGTCCACTCCACTCAACTCCGACGTTAGACGCCATATATAAGGATGATAGTGAAAGTTGAATAAGATTCCTTTCATCATATATGATTTCTTCGGATACTTGGCGTCAGGTTTTTTGCTGCTTGCAGCGACAGACTATGCGTTTGAGTGGGGGTGGATTACAAAAGAAAAGTTACCAATAGGCATAGGCTTCTTGGCACTGCTTGTAGCTTATATACTAGGCCACGTCGTTGCTCATATTTCGAGCGTCGTGTTTGAGGCAAATTTCTTTCGAAAGGTTTTAGGATCACCGGAAGATCACCTATTTTCAAATTCAGTTGAGACAATTTGGAATAGAGTATTTCCTAGCAATTTCAAACCTTCTCCAGAGGAAACAAAAAAGCGAATTCTAAAAAAGGCAAAGAAAGCTCGTATTATCAAACCGGGGCGGGCTTTATTCCTTCACTGTCATACCATTGCAAAACGCGATCAGGCAGCACTTGAGCGATTAAATGTTTTTCTAAACCTCTACGGATTCTCACGAAATATCAGCATGGCCCTGCTATTGGTTGCTTTGATATTGACAATTGGCGCTATTTGGAGTGGTGGATGCAGTAAACTTTACCATCACTCCGTGGTTAAGCTTTTGGCTGCTTTAGGAAGCGTCGTGATGTCATATATTATGTTCCTTCGATATTTAAAGTTTTTCAGACATTACACGATGGATGTCTTCATCTCGTATGCTGAAAGCAATAAAGATTAGGAGGTCAATGTGAGATTCACAGTCTTAGATGTTGGACACGGATTCTGTGCATATCTCATTGCAGACAATGGAAATTTGATGTTATTTGATTGTGGTCACAAAACGGATCCTTTGGTCCGACCGTCTGACCATCTTTATCAACTTGGCCAGCGTTCTGTAGAGTGGTTATTTATTACTAACTATGACGAGGACCATATTTCTGACCTTCCAAATATCCAAAAAAAACTTCCAGTCAAGATTCTGCATCGTAATAAAACAATTTCTCCAGATCAGTTACGAAACCTCAAAATACAGGTGGGGCCTATTACGGAAGCTATGGAGGTTCTCCTTGATATGATGAAACGATATACATACGACGTGACTGAGCCGCCGTCGTTTCCCGATGTCAATTGGTGCTCCTTCTGGAACAGATATATTGATGACTTCGATGACACCAATAATATCAGTTTAGTTGCGTTCCTTGATTGCAAAGATTTATGCGTGTTAATACCTGGAGATCTCGAGACTGAGGGCTGGCGCAACTTACTTACGAATTCAGAATTTTGTGAGAACCTCCGTAGAGTAAATGTCTTTATAGCGTCGCACCACGGGAGAGAGGGCGGCTACTGTGAGGAAGTTTTCAACTACTGTACCCCAGATGTGATCGTGTTTGCAGATGGTCCAAAAAACTATGCGACCCAAGAAATGGTTAACAAGTATGCAAGACATGCGCGAGGAATAACGTTTAATGGAGAGAATCGCAATGTTTTGACAACGAGGAAAGACGGTACATTCTGGTGGGACCTGTAGATAGTCAAAGAAATTGATATCGTCTAACAATTGGGTGCACTTGACCGCTATTCCACTTCGCTTCATAGCGGCAAGTGATCCATGACGTTGGTCGCCTAAAAAGGAAGAAAATATGAATTTTTCTCTCTACTACCGCGGTCCACTAAAATCGAAAGCTAGCCCTAAAGAGAAACACCTACTGAGAAAAAGCTTTCATCCACAGCTTAAGACACTCTGGAGTCAAGAACCGCTCTCGCACTTCACTGGGTTTTATGAAAGCTTCAAAGATGAAGCTTCAATTACTCGCCAAATAGGTCTATTCAAATTTGTCCCATTGATTTGCCAAGCCTTCCATCTTGTCACGAGTATACACATAACATTACTACGTCCTGAACCACCTGGTTCAATAGTGACTAAAGGAGGCGACATTGATAATCGACTTAAGACACTGCTGGACTCTCTCAAAATCCCTTCCGAGCCAGGTGAGCTCCATACTGATGAAAAGCCAGATTCTGAAGAGGAGATATTCTTTTGTTTACTTGAAGACGACAACCTAATAACAGAACTGTCGGTGAACACCAAGCAACTACTAGTGCCTACTCGTGAAAGAGGCGAAGTGATTACAATCCTTGAAGTTGAGACAATCAAAACAGGCAATCTATTGGGAGGTATGGAATTGCCATGATAGCAAAATGTCATTTGATCCGCCCAACAAAACAATCCAGCCGACTCGTTACTCTCACGGCTGATTTTTGCGTTAGCCATACATTACCCGAATCTTTTCTGCACCGGCCTTAGTACAACCAAAGGAGGTTTTTATGAAAGAATTTCTTGACAGACTGTCATCCTACAATCTCTTCACGAATTTCCTTCCTGGTATACTGTTTGCCCTGATCGCACAATATATTACCTCTTATCGCCTGTTGCAGGACAACATTTTGGTTGCGCTTTTTGAGTACTATTTCATTGGTCTAGTAATTTCGAGATTTGGTTCGCTTATGGTCGAACCTCTTCTAAAGAAAGTTTCGTTTTTAAAGTTTGCGAAATATGAAGAATTTGTCGCCGCCTCACATAAAGATCAGAAGCTTGATCTGCTATCAGAAGTCAACAATACCTATAGGAGCATCTGTTCGATGTGTGTATTGCTGTTGCTGCTGAAGGTCTGGGACTTGCTCGTTCCACAAGAATCTAATTTTCGAGGAGCATCTATTTATGTGCTCATTGCGATAGTCCTCGCCTTTTTTCTGTTCTCGTATAGAAAGCAGACAAACTTTATTGCAAAGAGAGTAGGAGGTACGAAAAAGTGAGCGTAGTCAAATCACTGTCAGTAGGCGAAGGGGACATGTTCTACATTCAACATTTGTCAGACAGCTTTACGATCATTGACTGTTGTCTAAACGAGGGAGAGGAGCAAAGGCTCACCCGCGAGATAAAGTCCAAGTCGAGCGGCAAAGGAATTAAGAGGTTTATCTCAACGCATCCGGATGATGATCATATTCGCGGATTGGAGTATTTCGACGACGAGATGTCAATAGTGAATTTCTATTGCGTGCGAAACGAAGCGACCAAGGAGGATGAAACCGACGATTTTGCGAGATACTGCAGCCTAAGGGATTCCGAAAAGGTCTATTATCTTGAACAAGGCTGCCAGAGAAAGTGGCTAAATCAAAGCGATAGCGAAAGAGGGAGTGCCGGGATAGATATTTTGTGGCCATACACTACGAATGAGGCTTACCAAGGAGCTCTATCTGAGGCAAAAAAGGGGAAGAACCCAAACAACATTTCGCCCGTCATTAAATACACGATTACTAAGGCCGCAAGTTTTATCTGGATGGGAGATCTAGAGAATTCCTTCATGGAAAGCATCAAGAATGAATTGGTGTTGCCGGAAGCTGCGATACTCTTTGCGCCCCACCACGGCAGGGACAGCGGCAGGGTGCCTCAGAAATTCCTAGATCAGATGAATCCTAGAATTATCGTCATTGGAGAAGCGCCTCCTCGCGACCTTGAATATTATCCCGGCTACGATACTATTACTCAGAATTCTGCCGGAGATATCATCTTTGATTGCCAAGGGAAAAAAGTGCATATCTATGTCGGTAATGGAAACTATTTAGTCGACTTTCTAGCCGATGAACATGAAAGTAGCTATCCAAACTATATAGGTACTTTGAACCTATCCTGAATAATTTGCTGCCAATGGCTATCGCAAGATGAATGGCTAACACGACGCTGGAGCGGAAACCTTCTCGCTCGCTTCGCTCGTTACGAGGGTTCCGCTCGAACGACTTTTTTTCGCATAAAGCAAAAGATAAAAGTGAAAAAGGGGTCAGGTCTACACATTCCACATTTTCAATTTCTGTTTGTCTATACGCCAATTGGACCATGCAACAACACTGACCTGAAGTTTTCTCGCTCCCTTCGGTCGCTACGAGCACACAACTCAAAAGAGCGTTCAGCCACTTGTTACGGATTGTCTATTGACTGATACGTTTGGAGGAAAAATAGGAGCAGCGCCCATTTTTTAACACAGTACTATATCTTATTCTGAAATAGTTTAGATGGGATCTGACACTCGACGAAAAAAGATGTAAAAATTTTTTTCAAGAAGAGTGTCAGATGACCACTGAAGAAAAAATAATCAAAAACAAAGCCGGGCTTTTATAGTTAGCAAAGCAGTTAGGAAATGTGTAGACCCGTCTCCAGCTTCTACTTAAACCGGGATCACGCGCTGAATAACATCCATAAAAAATTCAGGTGACCATAACTCTAAAGTACGTTGGTCCCGAACAAAAGGCGAAACTTCTTTGCGGGCTTTCTCCACATCCAATTTATCAACTGCATCCCGCAGTAGACCCTGTAGCTTATCAAAAGAGATAGGCCCTTTTTCCTGGTAATCACCCGATTGGCGCATACGTAATTCAAGGTGAGACATTCTGAATTCAGGATATTTACCTGCATACCATACGAGATCGTACCAATCGCGACCCTTGACACGGGATGCCCAATGTCTGAAAAGAAGAGCATGTATCTTGCCTGCAAAGAGGTCCGGTATACTATAGATACGAACAGAGAATGGAATCGGTTGGAGGACAAAACGTGATTCCGTTTTGAAACCCAGCGGCGGATCAGTATCGACCTCCAACTTGATCTTAAAATTCTTCAAAGGGTGGAGCTCTTGTAATAGGTCTTCCGCTGCCTCAATAATGATCAGCTGTTTATAAGTATTTGTCTTTAAAAATGCCGATTCGATCGGACTTTGGGATGACCTGCGGCGCTGCTCGAAATCAACGTGAAATCCGAAACTGTGAATTTCACGTTGTAAGGAATCAGCGTAGGTTCCGAGCGAGAAAGAATCGTCAGGCTTCAGCAATGAGAAGTCGAGATCTTCGGAGTAGCGGTCGAGACCGTAAATCACTCGAAGAGCTGTGCCCCCATAGAAGGCGGCGTGTTCGAAGAACTTGCTTCGCCATAGTCCGAGAAGTGCGATCTCTTGCAGTATCTCACGAAGCGCGTTTATATAATCGTCGCGGGTTTGAAGCTCATATCGGTCTAACATTGACCGGATGGCATCATGCATCGTGGGAGTTCCTCTTACGAATTATAAACTGCAACAAGGTATTGATCTTAGCCGAGTCGTACCTGCTGACGATCGATTGCAAACGAGACAAGTCAAGATTCGAGATGGCTTCGAGATCTATACGAAGGTCTTCCGTCAGGTAAGCATGATACTCAGAAAGGGTGCTACCATGAAATCTCTTGTCTGTCCACACCTTGTCGATTAAGGCTTTTTCAGGTGATGCAATGAGAAAAGATACTTTGCCGGCTTGTTCGAGCATGACACCAATGGAATACCGATTGCTGGTGACCATACGATAGGAAAACACACCGAAAGGAGTATGAAACTCCTTCGATCTTTTCACAGTGACTGACGTGATTACATCTACCCGTTCAGGGATGAGCCCATGGTAACTCAATGCATAATCCAGACTGACGTAGGAGGGGCCGTATATCAAATTCGCAACGTATTCCCGGCTTATAGGCTCCTTGCGGAAATCCTCGCCGAATGTGTATAACCCCTTTTTTATACGAACCACCGCACCGCTTTCGAGAAGCTTCGTAAATTTATCCCGTGGCTTTCGATATGAAAGCAGCGTCTCGGTAAGCGTATGATAATCGAAAACGTCCTGCTCAACGGTGCGTCGTATCCTGACAATATCGTCTAACATAGGTTGCCTTGTTTACTAGCATGTATGTCCACATTTCATGGACATAGTATGCAGTAATTCAGGATAGATGTCAATTGCTTTTTACTGTTATTGGTAACACTATATCCCAGGACACATACAAAATGAAAACCTTGCGTGCTATAGTATTTAAAATCAGACAAAATCGCTTACAGCTAACGGTGAGATATTGCCCGAGAAAACAAGGACAGCTCCCATTTTTGACACGGTACTTTATCGCTTTCATAATTATATATTTATATGCTATAGTGAAAAGAATAAGGGGAGCTGTCCCTGTTTTTCCCAAGCAAAGAAATTTTTTTAATAAGAGCGATCGGCCCACAAAACGCTTTCAAACCGATCTGTCACCATCATCCGGTTTCGCGATAATACCGAAACTCCATTCATCGCCGGTGAAGGGTCTGTCTGTAACGGCCCGTACCCGCTGCTGCTTCGCGCCGAAAGCACGCGGTATCCTTTCGCCGTTTTCGTATAGCTCCAGTATTCTGAACCTCACATATTCACGAGGGGATATGCCCAGAACTGTATCTCCCTCGGATACAGGATTCTTCGCCCTGATGATGATCTCGTTTCCGGAAGTCCCGTCGATCAGCCCGAGGATGTTTTGCTTGCTTCCCTCCCTGTCACGGTACAGCTGTTTCGGCTCCTTGTTATCGAACATGAACCCGTTGGTATATCCATGGCTGTCGGTGAATTCGAGAAGCTCCAGCGCCTCATCCGGCGGTGCGGCCGCCCCGTCATCATATACAGCATCCAGGGCAAGCCGGTAGGCCTTGGCTACAAGCGCAACGTAGAAAAGGTTCTTGGTACGTCCCTCAACCTTGAACCCATGGAGAGGCAGGGGCTTAAGCTTCGGAAGTTTTTCCAGAAGACAGAGATCTCTTGAGTTGAGAATATAGGTGCCGTGAAGGTCTTCGCCTGTTTCAAACAGCTCTTTGTTTCGTGTCTCCTCTACGAGATAGTATGGCCACCTGCAGGTCCCTGCACACTCCCCGCGGTTTGCATCCCTTCCTGTGAGAAAGTTCGAGAGGAGACAGCGCCCTGAGTAGGATACGCACATGGCGCCATGAATGAAGATCTCAAGCTCAACGCCGCTCGTCTTCCCGCAGATCTCCTCGGTCTCCTGAAACGTGAGCTCCCTTGCGAGGATGATTCTTCCTACTCCGAAGTCCTTCCAGAACATCACAGACTCCGAGTTGGTTGTGTTTGCCTGAGTGCTGAGGTGCACCGGGATATGACGGGCACTCCGCCTGGCTGCTCGCAATACACCGGGGTCAGAGACGATAAACGCGTCGGGGCCGACCTCTGAAAGCTCCCGAACAGTACGGTCCACGGCGGGAAGGTCTTCATTATGGGCAAATAAATTGACAGCGATATATATCAGCTTTTTTAGTTTCTTTGCGTAAAGGACCGCCTCTTTAAGAGATTTGACGTCGAATTCATTGAACCGGGCCCTGAGAGACGATTCGGACAGACCGGCATACACGGCATCCGCCCCGTACGCGAACGCATATTTCATCTTCTCCGGACTGCCTGCCGGGAGGATAAGCTCTGGCTTCATGGCTATAAACTGAGGATTTTCCGTCCTTATACGACAACCGCACGGCAATGCAGGTCTTTAGACCGGGAGCTCTTTAGACCGAAAGGTCTTTTGACCGGCAGGTCTCAAAACCCTCTCGCCGTGTGCTCTAGATCTTGATTCTAACAGACGGTATGGAATCTCAGATATCTGACTAAGTTCTGTAGTAATGAGATCAACATGGAGAGGAGCGGAAATACAAAATCTAATTTCCGCCTGCTTCGTTGGTCGCCACTCTGATATCGGGGAGTCCGATCTTCTCCTCTTTCTCCTCCTGCTTTTTGCCTTTATCGACCTTCGTCTTTTCTGTACTCTTCGCACTTTTTTTCGGACTCTTCCTGCTTCCCTGCTTTTTGATTCCCGTGATATCCTGTATCTCTTTACCATCGAGAACCTCTTTCTCGAGGAGCCTCTTTGCAAGACTGTCAAGAGTACGCTTGTGCCCGGTGAGAAGGTCCCATGCCTTTTTATAGGCACCCTCGACAATGGTTCTGATCTCGTCATCGATCATCTGTGAAGTCTTCTCACTGTAGTCCTTGTGCCTCGCGATCTCCTTACCTATGAAGATAGGTTCTTCTTTCTGCCCGTACAGCAGGGGCCCGAGGCTGTCGCTCATACCCCACTCGCATACCATCTTGCGTGCTGTCTGGGTGGCCCTCTCGATATCGTTCCGCGCTCCTGTTGTGATTCCTCCCTTTCCGAACAGCATCTCCTCCGCGACCCTGCCGCCCATGAGCAGGGTTATCTGATCGACGATATAGTCTCTCGGCAGGTTGTGCTTCTCAGTCTCCGGAAGGCTTTGCGTCAGCCCGAGCGAGAGGCCTCTTGGGATTATAGTCATCTTGTGCACGGGATCGGCATTCGGCAGCAGCATACCGAGAAGTGCGTGGCCCGACTCGTGATACGCGGTGATGCGCTTTTCCTCCTCTTCGATGACGATGCTCCTTCTCTCCGGCCCCATGAGCACCTTGTCCTTGGCAAACTCGAACTCTTCCATCCCGACCTTCCGCTTGTTTTTCCGTGCGGCGAGCAACGCAGCCTCGTTGACGAGGTTGGCGAGGTCGGCACCTGTGAATCCGGGAGTCCCGCGGGCAATGACCTTCAGATCGGCAGTCTTTGCTATCGGTATCTTCAGCGTATGGACCTTCAGTATACCCTCTCTTCCCTTGATATCAGGGATATCGACGACAACCTGACGGTCGAACCTCCCAGGCCTTAGAAGGGCCGGATCGAGGACGTCAGGCCGGTTGGTCGCCGCGACTACGATTATACCCTTGTTCTCCTCGAACCCGTCCATCTCGACGAGGAGCTGGTTAAGAGTCTGCTCCCGTTCATCATGGCCCCCGCCGTAACCGGCTCCCCGCACCCTGCCGACGGCATCGAGCTCGTCGATAAAAATAATACAGGGTGCGTGTTTCTTTCCCTGGTCGAAGAGATCCCGTACCCTGCTCGCGCCGACGCCGACGAACATCTCTACAAAATCGGATCCGCTCATACTGAAAAACGGAACTTCAGCCTCTCCTGAAATCGCCTTTGCGAGGAGGGTCTTTCCCGTTCCGGGAGGTCCGATAAGCAGCAGACCTTTCGGTATCTTCGCGCCGAGCTTCACGTACTTGCTCATGTCCTTCAGGTAGTCGATAACCTCCTTCAGCTCATCCTTGGCCTCCTCCACTCCAGCCACGTCATTAAATGTCACTTTTCTCGCGGAATCGGGCTGCAGCCGCGCCCTGCTCTTACCGAAGGAGAGCGCCTTGTTGCTCGTTCCCTGGATCTGACGCAGCATGATAAACCAAAACACACCGAGTATAAGTATCCAGGGGATGATGCTGATGAGCGCGTTGAGGAAGGGAAAGTTCTTTTTTGCCTCACCCTTGAACTCGATGTTGTTTTCGAGCAGAAGAGGAATTAGGTTCGGGTCCTCATACGGAATTATCGTGTGAAAGGAGATGAGCGGCTGCTCGCCTCCGGCTATGTATCCGTAGATATCCTTTTCCACGATCTTGAGCTGCTGTACTCTGCCCTCCCCTGCGAGACTGACGAAGTTTGAGTAGTCGAGCTCCTTGTAGCTCTCTTTCGGTTTGTTGAACATGAACATAAGAAAAAGAGCGATGAGACCTATAATGGCAATGAGGGCTAATCTATTTGAAGGTTTGAAATTTTTAAAGTCGTTCTTGTTGTTATTCACCTGCTGTTTCCTTCTACTATGAGTTCTCCGATATAGTCGAGCTCCCTGTACCGCTCATTATAATCGAGACCGTACCCGATGACGAACCGGTCGTCCACTTCGAATCCTATGTAATCGATAGTGAGGTCCACTTCCCGTTTGCACCGTTTGTCGAGAAGGGTGCATATCTTGATGCTTTTCGGGCGGTGAAG